>Ga0209298_10000403_pt1 | contig 28651 bp, 29 predicted proteins | sample S_140806_EF_Meta_FD_187325 | JGI IMG/M metagenome (GOLD analysis project Ga0209298, IMG submission 187325) | Freshwater microbial communities from Lake Simoncouche, Canada to study carbon cycling - S_140806_EF_MetaG (SPAdes) (version 2) | ecosystem: Environmental > Aquatic > Freshwater > Lake ... | reverse complement strand
ACCACCACTCCCAGGCATAGTTGCCGTCGTTGAAGCCGGAGCTGGTCACGAAGGTGGGCTGGCCGAAGGCGAAGCCGAAGGTGTTGCCCTTCAGCAGGAAGTCGCCCCACTGGAAGCCGAGGTACCAAGACTGGCTGGAATCGCCACCGAGGTTGATGGTGTCGACGTAGCCACTGCTGGCGGTGGTGTAGGCGGTGGGACCGGCGCCAGAGGAGCCGCCCACGTAGGTGTTGATGCCCCAGCCGGCGCTGATCGAGGGGAACCAGCTGGCTGCGAGCGGCGAGAAGTAGGCGCTCAGGCCAACGGAATTGGTGCTATTGCCACCGAAACCGGCCACGGCAAGGGGAGTGCCGTTGCCGCCGTAGAGACCAGCACCACTGGAGTAGGTGTAAGCCGCAGCCAGACCGTAATTGGCGCCGCCGTAAGCGAGCTGCACGGTGCCAGTTTCAGCAGAGCCCGTGGTGCCGATGCCACCCAGGGAGGGGTTGGAGTTGTCACCGTTGGCGCTCACGTAGTTGGCGCTGAGGCTGAAGCCGCCGGCCTTCCACCACAGACCGCCACCAGCGCCGAGGTTGAGGCTGTAAGTGCCAGGGGCACCGGCGTAGGTGAAGATGTCGAGAACGGTGTCAGCCGGATAGGCCGAGGGCCACATGGCCAGCATGTCGTCCTGACGGACGCGGGGGCCGAAGGTGGCGGTGAAGCCGCTTCCGATCGGGAACTGGTAGAAGAGGCGGTTGATCTCAACGATGTTGTTGCCAGCACCGGATTCAAACGCGGTCTCCATGCCCAGCAGGCCCACCGGGGCATTGCCGAACCAGGCGCTGCCGTTGAAGTTGCCGGAACGCAGACGGGTGCGCAGCAGGTCTTTCCCGGTGAAGCTGGTGTCGAGGTCGAGGCGCAGGTCGTAGGGGAAGCTCAGGGCGCCGGCGGTGTTCTTGGCGTAGGTGGCGTACTTATCACCCACGGCGACCGGGGCGCTGGGGCCGTACTTGTTGGCGTTGGCATAGGCGGCCACGTTCGGGGTGGTGACCAGGTTGCCGCCGAAGGTGTTAGCGCCGAGCACGAAAGCGGCGTAGCCCTTCAGCTTGGTGGTGGTGGAGAACTGGTTGGCTTCCAGCTCACCCACACGGGCCTCAAGGCCATCCACACGGCCGCGCAGCACGGCGAGTTCCTTCTGGAACTCCTTCATCAGCCGCTTGAGCTCGTCGGTGGTCTCGGTGACGCGATCGAGGCAGGCGTTGAGCAGGGCGGCCGCTTCGTAGCGGGTCATCGACTGACCGCCCTTGAAGGTGCCGTTCGGATAGCCGGCCACGCAGCCGTAGCGGTCCACCAGGTTGGAGAGGGCCTGGTAGGCCCAGTCGGTGGGCTTGACGTCGGAAAATTGGGAAATGCTGGTGACCTGCTCCTGGCTGGCGTAGTCGTTGACGCCAGTGAGATTCAGATCGGCGGCACTGGCGGCGACTGGAGCCAGAAGGCCCAGGGCGGCAGGTGCCAGCAGCAGTTGCTGGAAGAGTTTCATGGGGTCCTCACACGGAAGGCGCAATGCGCCGTGAGCCATGCTGCCCCGTGTCAAGCACGACACCACGGCTGGTGTGACAGAAGACCCAACGGCCGAGGCCATGATGGGGCGAACGTTCCCTTCGCACGCCCCCGAACCTGGACGCCCTTCCGCCCTCTAGCCCCAAGGCCGGGAACGGCACCGGCCAACCGATTGCCGTCACGGACCTCCGGAGCGCAACCCTCCCGGACTTCCGCCGGTGGGAGAGGGGTGCCCCCCCGCCCACCATCCCCGACACCAGCGGCCGGGAACGGCTTTGGTGGGCAGCGCTGGGGCTGATCTGGCTGGTGGCCACCGCCGCGGACCGCCTCTGGCTGGGACTGGATCGACGCCTACCCAGCTGGGACCAAGCCGACTATCTCAACAGCGCCCTCGACCATGGCCGGGCCCTCGGCCTGCTGCCAGGGGGCGGTTGGCAGGGCTGGGGGCACCTACTGGATCTCTCCCCCAAGATTCCGCCCCTGGCCTCCTTGGTGAACGGCACCGTGATGGCCATCGCGGGCGACACGCCCCAGCAGGCCTCCTGGGCGCTGGCCCTCTGGCATGGACTGCTGCTGGTGGCCGTGGCCACCTGGGCACGGACCCTGGGGGGCCGGCGCTTCGCGCTGCTGGCGGCGGCCCTGCTGAGCCTGGTGCCCGCCCTCGCCGAACTGCGGGTGGACTACACCCTCGATCTCGCCCTCGCCGCCTGCACCACCCTGGCCATCGCCCTGCTGGGCCGCTGGCAAACCGCCAGCCCCCTGGGCGGGGGCCGCTGGGGCCAGGCCCTGGCGGCGGCACTGGCGATCGCGGCGGCGGTGCTTGTGAAACAGAGCGCCCTGCTGGTGCTCACCCTGCCGAGCCTCTGGGCCGCGTTCCGGGGGCTGCGCAGCTCCCGGCGGCGCCTGCAGGTGCTGGCGGCCCTGCTGATCGTGATCGGCCTGGCCCTGCCCTGGCTGCACCACAACTGGATCACGACCCTGGGCGGCACCAATCGGGCCGTGATCGAATCCGCTGCCAGCGAAGGGGATCCCTCGGTGCTGAGCCTGGCCTCGCTGCTCTGGTACCCAAAACTGTTGCCCAGTCAGCTGGGGATCGTGCTGCTGACCCCGGCCCTCGGCGCGGCCCTGGCTTCGGCCTGGCTGCACCGCCAGCGGCTCGTCGGATGGCTGCGGCATCCGGTGCAGGTCCTGCCGCCTGGCTGGGCCTGGCTGATCGGCTGCACCCTGGCCGGCTGGCTGTGCACCACCTTGAGCCCTAATAAGGATGAGCGGTACATCGCGCCGTTGCTGCCCCTGCTCACCTTGCTAGTGGCGAGGGGCTGGTGGCAGATCGGCCTCTGGCTCCAGGCCCGCCCCACCGTGTCCGGGGGCGCGATCGGGGCGGGAGCGCTGGCCCTCGGCCTGCTAGCGGGGGGCGGGGAGCTGGCCAGCGTCCAGGCCCGGGCCCTGCGGCGGGAGGCCCCTTCGCCCGCTCCTGAGGCCATGGCCGAGTTGCGCCGCCGGGTGGGTGAGGCCCCGGTCACGCTGCTGGTGGTTCCGGGAAGTCCCGATCTCAACGAACAGACCCTCACCACCTATGGCCGCCTTGACGGCGGCCAGATCGAAGCCCGCCGGCTGGGTCGGAACCGCAAGGAACACCCCGTGGTGTTGGAGCGCAGCGACTGGCTGCTGCTGGCCACCGGCGACCAGGGCACCACGCATCCCGCCTCCCGGGAGTTGAGCCAGCAGATCCGCCGCGACGGACGCTTCGAGCGGTTGGCCAACTGGCCCTGGAACGACGGCCGCGAGGTGGAGCTGTGGCGACGGCGGGACGGCGCCCCATTCCGCCACGAACCCTTCGACGCCAGCTTCATTCGGCTGGCCCGCGACATGGAACGGGGACCGGCGTAGCTCCGGGTGCTCTTTGAGCGGATCGGGGCCGAACACCAGGCCGATGGCCACTTTCTCTATCAACAACGGGTGGCCGCCTGGGCCCGGGAACGGCTGCGGCTGAACCCCAGCGACCGCGATGCCCTTTGGAGTTTGGCCCTGATCGAGACCCTCAGGAACAGACCCCAGGCGGCTCTGCCCTGGTATGGGCGGCTGCAGGAACTCGATCCCTCGTCCCCCTGGCCAGCCGCTTACCGGGCCTTGGTGCTCTTAGCCGACTGGCGTCCAGGATCTGCCGCCAATGTGCTGCGCGAAACCCCGGATAGCGTGGCCAGCCAACCGGTGAACCGGGCCCTGTTCCAGCTCAGCCGTGGACTTTCGGGCCATCCCCTGACCCTGGAATCCCTGAGGGTGAGTGTTCCGGAGGCAATCGCCTCGGTGAAGCGGGAGCTCATCGCCAACCCCCGGCCCTGACCCACAGTCCGGCAGCGGGATTGATCCAAACCGGCAGGAGGTCAGAAAGAGGTCAAACAAACGATGCCCCCGACGGGCTGGAAGCCTGCCGGGGGCGCTCGCCGGGTCCGCGATGCCGCGAAACCACGTGATGGAACAGCTGCCTAATCAGGCGGCGTTCTCCGCGATCTGCGAACCCTGGGTGGAATGACTGGGAACCATGGACACCTCCTCCGTTTGGATGATGCCAGCCGATGTCGTATTCGGGATCTGCTCAGGAAGCAGACCCCACGCCACTGCTGACGGAACACGCCAACCCTAACCAAGATCGCCCCGGAGACGGGCGCGTCCATCGCCGGGTCAGCATGGGGTGATGCACCCGGGGCTACCCCTTCCCTCGTTCTTCCGTTCTTCCCTTGTCCGATCGATCCCACAGGCCCCCGGCGGATTCCCGCGCGACTTCCGGGCGGGCCCTGGCCCTGCGGACCCACCCAAGCGGCGGGCCACCGGGTCGGCTGCTGGCGCTCAGCCTGGCCGTGGCGAGCGGCTTCTGGGGCCTGGCCGCCCTGCGGCATGCACTCCTGCAGAGCAATTCCTTCGACCTAGGCCTCTTCGACCAGTGGGTCTGGCTGATCAGTCAGGGGCTGGCGCCGGTGAGCAGCCAGTCGGCCGATCTGCACCTGCTCACCGACCATGGCGCCTGGCTCGTCTACGCCCTGGCACCGCTCTATGCCCTGCTGCCGACCCTGCAGTGGCTGTTGGCCCTCCAGGCCTTCAGCCTGGCCTTCACCGCCGTGCCGCTCTGGATTCTGGCCCGGGATGCCGGCCTGGCGCCGGGCGTCCGCTGGACGGTCTGCGCGCTGTGGTGGTTGCAGCCGGTGGTCTTCAACACCAATCTCTTCGACTTCCACCCGGAGGTGCTGAGCATGCCGCTACTGGCGATCTTGGTGATCGCCGGTCGCCGCCAATGGATCTGGGTCTGGGCCGTGCTGATTCTGCTGATCCTCGGCTGCCGCGATGGTCTGGCCCTGGTGACCGTGGGCTTGGGCCTCGAGCAGCTGCTGCGCCGCCGCTGGTGGCTGGCCAGTGTGGGCCTCGGGCTCTCCCTCGGCTGGCTCGCCCTTCTGAGCGGTTGGCTTTATCCGCTGCTCACCGCCCGCTATCCGGGTGTGAATGCCGGAGCCTCCCGCTACAGCTATCTGGGCGACTCGATCGGTGCGATCGCCCTGGGGCTTCTCCAACACCCGCAGCGGATCCTGGGCCATGTCGACTGGGCGGGGGCGGTGGTGTACCTGCTGCTGCTGGCCCTGCCGCTGCTGCCCTTCTGGCGCCGGGCCTCCCTGCCGACCCTGCTGGCAGCTCTGCCCCTGATCGCGGTGAACATCCTCTCGGAGAGCGGCGCCCAACGCTCCCTGGTGCACCACTACAGCCTGCCCCTGGCGGTGATCGGCGTGGTGGCAGCCATCGATGGGCTGGCCAGCGGCGGCGAGAGGCGGGTGCCGTGGCGACGGATCGCCTGGGCGGCGGCCTGCTGGGCGGCCCTGGCGAAGCCCTGGTTCTTCACCGGGCCCTACCTGAGCCGGTTGGCCCTGGTTCCCGAGAACCGCAGCGCTCTCCAACTGGTGAGGCCCGGCGATGCGGTGGCCACCGCCAGCTACCTGGCGCCCCACCTGAGCGGGCGGCGGGTGGTGCTGTTCCCGGCTGCTGTGGATGGCGACCTGGAGACCCTGGAGCGGGGGCGGGGCATCAACCTGCTGCTGCTCAACCCGAAGGAACCGGGCTGGGCCTCCGAGGGCGACCTGCAGCGCAGCCTGCTGGAGCAGGCCCGCCGCCGGGGCTGGACCTGCCGGATCTGGCCGCGGGGTCTGCAGCTGTGCCGCCTGCAGGCCTGAGGGGCTTCAGCAGGAGGCCAGAGGGCCGGAACCCTGCCAGCGGCCCCCTCTGGTCAGCAAACTTGCCAAAAGAAAAGACCCTTGCTGGGGCACTGGGTTGACAAAGCCTCCGGAGGCAGTCATCGAGCGTTTTCGCAGGGCAGAACCGCTGCAGCCAGCCGCTGGCTCCGGCTGACCTGGCACTGAGGCAGCCTCGCCCACCAAGGCAGGCCCCCGTCAGGGGTGGGCCATAATCCGCAGGTGAAATTTGATAGGTATTCAAGCCCTGGAACGATCCGCGAAACCGGCATTCACTCTCCCCGGGCTTCAACCGGAACCGCAGAGATGCTAACTCTTACAGGCTCCGGGCTCGATTGCGATCTCACCATAAAGACCAAACGAATCAAGCAATCTTCGGCGCTCATAGGAAAGGCAATAGATCCCATCAGGCTTGTATCCGGGGCCACGCAACTCATCAGGGATAGGCCTGGACAAGCTGTAGTTGGAAGGCAAGCCACGATTGAACATCCATTGATCAGCCCCCATATTACTCAGCCGGGAAATCTCTACAGGGAAAGACCCTTTAACCTTAGATGGAAATCCCAAGGTGGCCAATGGCTCCGCGGTGAGCAAGGTCAAATGACCCAACAGCAGGTGGATCGCCAGGCAGCCTGGAAGCAACAACAAAATCGCCGGCGCAGGCCTGTTTCGATTACACGACATGGCGGAATGAGCAAAGACTCGATCAATCAGCCACCAGACGACCAGGATTGGGAAAACGGCATAGGGGGTCAGCGGGCGGAGATAGGCGTCTCTGAACAGAAACACCATGAACAACTCCATGCTGAGCCAGCCAAGAAAACCAATCAGAAACACAAGATTTCCAGTCCCTAACAGGCCACCATTTTCGGGAAATCGATGCCGCTGAAGGAGGTAGGTCATCGCCATGACCGCCAGGAGAAAGACGGGCCAAGAACGTCGACCTGGCCTAGCACTTGCGATGAAGGAAATATGATTATTTCTATCCAGGTTATTCTTCACTACGCCAAGAGCTGGCAGCGGATCGCGAACAAAATTCTTGAGAGCTTCCCTCTTCAGAAGGATGTTGGCGGTCTTTTCACACCCAGGTGCATGGATCTTCTGGTAGGCAACCCCAGCATTCCAATCAAGGCCTCGACTCAGGCCATAGAGGGTGAGGCCCTGATTGCCACCAATCGCACCACATTCATCCGTCACCTGGGCAAAGGCCAGCTGTTGCAACAACAGGCAGCTCCCGATCCCCAGTCCTACGGCCAACAGAAATGGCCTCAGACCCTTCAGTGCCATGAGCGTGGGAGGCCAATAACTTTGGCCCAGGGTGCGGGTCTCCGCCAGGGCAGCCAAGCCGATCAAGAGCGGCAGCAACAGCAGCGTGCCGGGCCGGATATTGCAACCAACAGACAACAAGAATAGTCCTGATCCCAGGAAGAGCAGACTCCGCTTCTGCTGCTCAAGACGACGAGTACGGGTCCAAGCGACCAGGCAAGCCACAGCGGAAACAACAAACACAAATGCATTGAGCTCGGTACCATGCGTATATCCAACACCGCTGCCAATCAGGAAGGAGAGGGATGAGGCCTTGCTCGAAAACAGGGAGGCCAGAAGACTCAAGCCAATTCCAAGCCTGGCCAGCTGAGAACAACAGCCTTCGAGCGCAACCACCAGTGCGGCGATGGCGGCAAAGGCCAGCGCCCGCTTGAGCTGAAGGGTCATCAGCAGCGGGTCGGCCGCGACACGAGCCGATAGACGAATCAGGGGAGCGTTGAAGGAGACATTCAGCGGACGCCTGGCAATCCATTCCAGGCGACTTCCCTCCGTCGCTTGGGCGGAACCGACGAACCAGGCAGCCCCGTCGGACATGGGCAGGCGACCGCCCCCGAGGTCGTGGAAAGAAGGGCTAAAGCGAGAACTAGGGAGACCCACAACCATGAAGACCACCAAGCAAATCCAGAGCCCCCATGACATGAGCTTGCAACGCACCATACCCAAACAACGAATTTTTTGAAAACGTTACCAGAATCAGGTAAATCAAGTATCCGAAACCTTGCGCAACCTAAATCTTGCGGTCGGTGGAGGCCTTAGGCCTCACGATGCTACATACTAGAAGCATCAAATCTTCTTAGTCCTTGGCAACATCGTCGCTGTCCCCTCAAACCTTGGCGCGCTACCAGCGACGCAACCGCATCTACTACGACGATCTGGCCCGCCTGCATCAGCTACTGGTGGGCGAGGGATTACGGGTGCTGGAGATCGGCTGCGGGCTGGGGGATCTACTGGCCAGCATCCAGCCCGGCCACGGCGTTGGGGTTGAGATCGATCCGGCCATCGCCGAGACAGCCCAGTCACGTCATTCCGAGTTGAAGATCGTCTGTGCCGACGCCGAGACGATCAGCCCAGAGAGCATCGGAGAGCCCGAGCCGTTCGATGTGATCATGCTGCCCAATACCCTCAACACCCTGCAGGACGTGCAGAGGGTGCTGGAGCAGCTAGAAGCCTTCTGCCATCCCCGAACCCGCTTGGTGGTGAGTTTCCACAACTGGCTGTGGCAGCCACTGCTGAAGGCGGCAGAAGCGCTTGGCCAACGGCAGCCCCAGCCGCCCGAGAGCTGGCTGACTCCGCGAGATGTGACCAACCTGCTCGATCTGGCCGGCTGGGAGGTGCTGAAAGCCGGCCATCGCTGCCTGCTGCCCCGCTCCATCCCGCTGCTGACCCCCCTGGCCAATCGCTGGTTGAGCCAGCTACCCCTGCTAGAGCAGCTGGGACTCACCCACTGGATGGTGGCCCGTCCAGCCCGTCAGCCCACGAGCGAGCCAAGCGTCAGCGTGGTCATTCCAGCCCGCAATGAGGCAGGCAACATCACCGCCGCAATCGAGCGGTTACCAGCTCTGGGGCGCTGCACCGAAGTGATCTTCGTGGAGGGGCACTCGAGCGACGACACCTGGCAGCGGATTGAGCAGGTGTGTGACAGCTACCAGGGCCCCTTCCAGCTGCGTCGCTTCCGCCAGAGCGGCAAGGGCAAGGCCGATGCAGTGTGGCTGGGCTTTGAGCAAGCCCAAGGAGAGATCCTGATGATCCTCGACGCCGATTTGACCGTGCGACCGGAGGATCTTCCACGCTTCGTGCAGGCCATGGCCGATGGCCGTGGGGAATTCGTCAACGGCTGCCGGCTGGTGTACCCCCGCAGCGCTGCCGCCATGCCGCCACACAACACCGCCGCCAACCGCTTCTTCGCCGCCGTGTTCTCCTGGCTGCTGCGCCAACGGCTGAAGGACACGCTGTGCGGCACAAAGGTCATCTGGCGCTCCGACTACCAGCGACTGAAGAAAGGTCGCAGCTATTTCGGCGATTTCGATCCCTTCGGCGACTTCGATCTTTTATTCGGCGCCAGCAAGCTCAACCTCAAGATCGTTGAGGTGCCGGTGCGTTATCAACCCCGCAGCTATGGCAGCTCCAACATCGCCCATGTCAAGGAAGGCTTGATCCTGGCGGGCATGTGCGCCTACGCGGCGCGGAAGCTGCGCTTCCTGCCCTGAAGCGTGTAGCCATCCATGAACAAACGCTGGATTTTGGCTCTGGTGGCGGCCTTGGTCCTCTATTTGGGGCTGGGCCTGGTCTTCGGCATCCATGATCTGGGCGCCACCCTGACCCGTCTGCCCTGGTTCTGGTGGCTGCTAGCGCCGGCGGCGGCCCTGATGGGCCACGGTTTTCTGTTCCTGCGCTGGCAGTTCTATCTGGCCCAGTTGGGTTACCCCCTGGCCTGGGGGGCCAGCGCCCGCATCTATGCCGCCGGCCTGGCGCTCATCGCCGCCCCCGGCCGCAGCGGTGAAGCCCTGCGAGGCCTCTGGCTGAAGCGCCGCCATGGATTTCCACTTCAGGTTGGGGTGGGGGTGACGCTCACGGAACGGCTCGCCGATCTGGCCAGTGCCCTGCTGGTGCTGAGCTGGGGGCTGGGCGGCAAGGAATGGAGCGCCGTTTTGGTGGGCGTGCTGGCGCTGTCCGCAGGCGGCTGGCTGCTCACCCACCCGCGGCTGATCCTCCGTCTGGAGCGAGGGATCGAACGGCTGCCGCTGCATCCCCGCTTGCAAGGTCTGATCCGCCTCTCCAGGGAGGCGCTGCTGGCCATAGCCCGGGTGCGTCAGCTGATGAAACCCTGGCCGTTGCTGGTGGGCAGCCTGTTGGCCTGCCTCTGCTGGCTGGTGGAGGCGGCGATGCTGCGAGGGCTCTACGGCGCGATGGGCAGCAACATCGACCTGGCTCAGGCCGCGGTGATCCGCACCGCCACCAGCCTGGGGGGAGTGCTGTCGCTGCTGCCGGCAGGCCTCGGCACCAGTGAGGCAACGGCGATCGGCCTGGCGGTGCTCTACGGGGCTGGGCGCCCTCAGGCCCTGGCTGCCACTCTGATGCTGCGCATTGCCACCCTGGCAGTGCCCTGCCTACTCGGCATTGTGTCTCTGCTGCGCCAATCCGACCTCAACCGGCGCTGACGGGCGACGCACCCAGCCATGGCCAAAGCCCTGGTGCTGGACTGCAAAATGGTTGCCGAGGAAGCCTCGGCAGGCTCCCTGACCGGATGGAGCCGGAGCTGGATGAGCCATCGGCAACGGCCAATAAAAAAGCACCTCCATTGATGGAGGTGCCAAAGGTGATCGAGAAATCTGATCAGAGAGCGTTGCCGCGGGGGAGAACTTCTTCAGGGAAGACGAAGTTTTCGTGAGGCTGGTCGGCGGGGGCCATCCAGGCGCGCAGACCTTCATTCAAGAGAATGTTCTTGGTGTAGAAGGTCTCGAATTCGGGATCCTCAGCGGCGCGGATCTCCTGCGACACGAAGTCGTAGGCGCGAAGGTTGAGGGCCAGGCCAATGATGCCGATGCTGCTGGTCCACAGACCCATCACCGGCACAAACAGCATGAAAAAGTGCAGCCAGCGCTTGTTGGAGAAGGCGATCCCGAAGATCTGGCTCCAGAAGCGGTTGGCGGTGACCATCGAGTAGGTCTCCTCTTCCTGGGTGGGCTCGAACGCCTTGAAGGTGTTCGCCTGCTCGGAATCTTCGAACAAGGTGTTCTCCACCGTGGCGCCGTGGATGGCGCACAGGAGAGCACCACCGAGGATGCCAGCCACGCCCATCATGTGGAAGGGGTTCAGCGTCCAGTTGTGGAAGCCCTGCAGGAAGAGCAGAAAGCGGAAAATCGCCGCCACGCCGAAGCTGGGCGCGAAGAACCAGCTGCTCTGGCCGAGGGGGTACATCAGGAACACGCTGACGAACACCGCGATCGGGCCGGAGAAGGCGATGGCGTTGTAAGGACGGATGCCCACCAGGCGGGCAATCTCGAACTGACGCAGCATGAAGCCGATCAGGGCGAAGGCGCCATGCAGGGCCACGAAGGGCCAGAGGCCGCCGAGTTGGACCCAGCGCACGAAGTCGCCCTGGGCTTCTGGGCCCCAGAGGAGCAGGAGGCTGTGGCCCATGGCGTCAGCGGGGGTGCTGACGGCGGCGGTCAAGAAGTTGCAGCCCTCCAGGTAGGAGCTGGCAATGCCGTGGGTGTACCAAGAGGTGGCGAAGGTGGTGCCGGTGAGCCAGCCGCCCAGCGCCAAGTAGGCAGTGGGGAAGAGCAGCAGCCCGGACCAACCAACGAAAACAAAGCGGTCGCGCTTGAGCCAGTCATCGAGGACGTCGAACCATCCCCGCTGGGGCAAGCGCCCTGCAGCGATCGTCATGGGTGAAGCGGTGCGGGAAGCCCGCGAGGCTGTGGGATACCGGGCGATGGTAACAACGTTGCCGCTGCTGACGCGGCCGCTCGACATGGGCTGAAACCCCTTGGTTGTCTTGCTTTTAGGTATTTCTTCGGATTGTCCCCCCGGGGGGTGCCCTGGCCGGGGCAGGATGGCCTTCGCGTCTGATCCGATTCCCCTCGATGGCATCCAGTGGCCTTGCTTCCGGCGATTCCTCCCAGCCCGGTGGGGGCAGCCCCGAACCATCTCCGGCCCTCGGGCCATCCAGCGCTGATGGGGAGGTCATGGACTTGGCCGTTGTGGGTTCCCGCCGACTCTCCAACTTTTTGGTGGCCTCGGCCGTGAGCATCGGCGGCATCGGCTTCCTGCTCACCAGTGCCTCCAGCCGCCTGGGCCGCAACCTCTTGCCAATCGGCCATGCCGCCGAGCTCACCTGGCTCCCCCAGGGGCTGGTGATGGGTCTGTATGGCATTGCCGCAGTTCTTCTTGCGACATACCTCTGGACGGTGATCCTGATCGACGTAGGTGCCGGCAGCAATCGTTTTGATCGTGCCCGGGGCCAGGCGTTGATCAGCCGGCGGGGCTTCCGCCAGATGATCGAAGTGGCCATTCCCCTGGCCGAGATCAAGGCCGTGAAAGTGGAGGTGCGCGATGGACTGAGCCCGCAGCGCCGCCTGGCCCTGCGGGTGAGGAGCCGCCGCGACATGCCGCTCACCCGGGTCGGTGAGCCCATGCCGCTGGCGGACCTGGAGCGCAGCGGCGCTGAGCTGGCCCGTTTCCTGGGTGTTCCCCTAGAGGGGGTCTGAATTCCTTTCCAAGACTTCGTTTGATGACCCGTTTCCCGATGCCCACCGTTCTTCCCCAGGTCGGCCGTGCTCTGGCCGGTTTCTGGTTGCTGCTGCTCCCCCTGGCCCTCGGGGCCTGTGCCTCGGATTCAGGAGGCCAGAGTCTGGGGTGCGGCGCATCCAGCGTGCCCTGTCTGAGTGGAACCGCCTTGGTCGCCCTGCAGACCAGCAAGGGTGAGGTGCGGATCCGTCTTGATGGCCGGGATGCTCCCCTCACCGCCGGCAATTTCGTGGATCTCGTGAATAGGGGCACCTACAACGGCACCGTCTTCCATCGCGTGGTGCGCGAACCGGTTCCCTTCGTTGTTCAGGGGGGGGATCCCCAGAGTTCCGATCCCAAAACCCCTGTCACTCAGCTCGGAACTGGCAGCTTTGTGGATCCCTCCACGGGGGAAGCCCGCTTTATTCCCCTTGAACTCTCCTTCAAGTCCGAGGCTCCATTGCGCTACGGCGAACCGGTCACCTCACCCACCCAAGCCCGCAATCTCCGTCTGACCCATGAGCGCGGTGCGGTGGCCATGGCCCGCTCCGCCGATGCGAATTCGGCAAGTGCCCAGTTCTATGTCGCCCTTGAGGCCCTGCCAGAGCTCGATGGTCGTTATGCCGTGTTCGGACGGGTGGTCGAGGGGATGGATGTGGTGGACCGCATCCAGCAGGGCGATCGGATCACCTCGGCGCGACTGGTCGAGGGCGGGACGCTCGTGAAGGGGAATCCCAACCCCTGATCACTTCCTAAGCCCCGGTCCGAAGACCCGGAGGGGGCCCCCCGGGGCAGGGCTCCCCGTTGCCTTCAGGCTGGGACCCTTTTTTCTGAGCTCGTGGCCTTCAGCCACTCGGTGTTGACTCCCGAAGCCCTTTCCAGAGCCACTTTGCCGGTTCTGGCGATTTCAAGAATCCCGAACCGCTCCAGCAGCCGTTCCAGGGCCACCAGTTTGCCGGGATCGCCCACCACCTCAAGGGTGAGGGCGTCGTCGGCCACATCCACCACCTTGGCCCGGAACACCTGCACAAGATCGAAGATCGCGCTGCGGTTCTCGGCCGGAGCCGCCACCTTTAGGAGCATCAACTCTCTCTCCACGGCCGGAATGGTGGAAAGGTCGATCACCCCCAGAACGTTCACCAGCTTGTTGAGCTGCTTGCTCATCTGCTCGAGGGTGCGGTCGTCGCCCTCCACCACCATCGTGAGCCGGGAGATGCCACGGTGTTCGGCAGGACCAACGGCCAGACTCTCGATATTGAAACCGCGGCGGGCGAAGAGGCCCGAAATGCGGCTGAGGGCACCCGATTCGTCTTCGACCAGCACCGAGAGGGTGTGCTTCATGGATTCACGTCGGGGGTGGCAGGGAACCGGCATCCATCCCCGGCACAACGCTACGCCGCGATGTCCGCTTTCGTCGCCCCGCTCGAGCGCTGCGATGCTCACCGAATCCCCTGGCCAGCCAGTTCACAGCGAGGCCAGCCAGGGAATCAGCACCCGGTGAAAGGCATCAGGCCTCTCATCGTGGGGGCAGTGGCCCGCTTCATCGATCACCTCCAGCGCGAGGTCCGGCTGGAGCCGGCGGCATTGCAGGCCCACATCCAGGGGAACCAGGCGGTCGTCACTTCCCCAGAGCAGCAGGCAGGGATGCCGGAGCCGTCGCAGCAGGGCGGGTGCGGTGGCGCCATGGGGCCGCAGTGCCATGGCGATGCTCATGGCCCGCAGCGCCCGCACGGCACCAGCCCGCCGGGCCGGTCGGGCGATCAGTCGGTGGAGTTCGTCGTCGCCGATCACCGGATCCCGGTAGGCCGACTGGATGCCCAGATCAAGGAGGGGTGAGTGGGCCAGCAGGGGAACCAGGAGTTCAAGGGGCAGCAGCCTGCAGAGCCAGGTCACCACGAACCGCTGCAGCCGGCGTCGCCAGGGTCGCCGCGGCGGGGCTCCGGCGGGAGCCTGGGGGTCCGCGAGCAGAAGGGTGGGGTCAGGTAGGGGGGCGGCCACCACCGCTCGCACGGCCTGGGGGAAGAACACGCCGCAGGTGAGGGCCACCAGCCCCCCCAAGGAATGGCCCACCAGTACGGCCGGCCCCTGCACCACTTCCCGCAGGAAGGCCTCCAGCTGTCTGGCCCAGAGTCGGTTGTCGAGTCGGAGCGGCGCCTGGCTGGAGGCCCCGAAGCCCAGCAGGTCGAGGCCATACACACACCAGCCGGCGTCCGCCAGGACCGCCGCATTGCGGCGCCAGTGGCCGCTGCCGGCCCCGAATCCATGGAGCAGCACCAGGGGCGGCTGGTGGAGGGCACCGAGGCGTCGCCAGTGGCAGGCGTGGCCGCGCCAGTGCCAGGTGGCATGACGGCCCCATTCGCTGCCATGCCGCGGCTCCGCAGCCCCCGGCAGGGAGGAAGGGGAGGCAGGCTGGGAGAAGGTACGCGGCACCGGCGGCACGCATCACGACGGATTCCACTCACTATTGCGAAGCTCTGGCGGTGGTGGAGACCGGCGCCGGTTTCTTCCGCCCCGCTTCGCGCCCCTCCCGAGATCTGGGCGTGCTGCTGGCCCGCAGCCTGGCGGCCACCCGACCGGTGCGGGTGCTGGATCTGATGGCGGGCTGCGGCATCCGCAGCCTCCGTTACGGCCTGGAGGGTTCGGTTGAGGCGGTGTGGGCCAACGATGCCGATGCGGACCGGTTGCCGCTGTTGCAAGCCAACTTGGCGCCCCTGGCTGACCGGATCGGTGTGGTGGCCACAGCCCGCACCGCCGAGAACCTGCTGGCGGAGCTGGCGCTCCGCCGGGATCACCACGAACTGGTGGATCTGGATGCCTTCGGGGCCCCCGTGGATCTGCTGCCCGCAGCGCTGGAGGCGGTGTCCCTGGGCGGCGCTCTCTACTTGGCTAGCACCGATGGCCGTTCCGCCACCGGCCACGACCGGCGGGCTGCGGTGCGGCGGTTTGGCGCCGCCGCCCGGGCCCATCCGGCCAGCTGGGAGCTGGCCCTGCGCCTGCAGCTTGGGGTGGTGGCCCGGACGGCCTGGGCCCAGGGGCGGGGGATCCGGCCCCTGTTCAGCTTCAGTGAGGGGCGCACCTTCCGCACGGCGGTCGGGGTCGAGCGGTTGCCGGGGCCTGGGGAGGAAGGCCTGCTTGGGCTTCTGGCCCATTGTCATGGCTGCGGTGACCAGCAGGTGCAGAGCCTGATGGCGCTCGGGCGCTGGCAAGCCTGCCTTTGTGGCTCCAGTGGCTCCCTGGTGGTGAGCGGTCCGCTCTGGATCGGGCCCTTGCAGGATGCCGCCGTTCTGGCCTCCATGGCCTTCCAGGCGGAGCAATCCCCGACCACCCTCGGGGCAGACGGGGCCCGCTTGCTGGCCCGGTTGCAGGGCGATGTGGGGTTTCCGGCCCGATGTTGGCCCACCGATCAGATCGCCCGTCGCCTCGGGGGGGGACCACCGCGGCTGGCCGATCTAGTGGCTGCCCTGCGCGCTGCCGGCCATGGCGCCAGTGCCAGCGGTGTCATGGCGGCCCAGATCCGCAGCGATGCTCCCTGGCCCGCGTTGTTGGAGATCGCCCGGCGGCTTGCCGCTTGAAGTGGAGGGCGCTCCGCTTGGTCCCAGGAGTTGGCCAGGGGAGCGCCTGCTGGTGGAAGGCGTTACCTTGATCTGGGGTTCCCCAGGCTGGTTTGATTCCTGCTGGGCCCATTTCCCCGGACATGACCGGCCCGGCCACGGCCTGTTGCGCGTTGCGGCACGCTCGGCGGTGCCTGCTAAACGCCAGTGCCTGCTAAACAGGTAAGCCGTTGCACCCCTCCGGGCCATGGCCTCTGAAATCTTCGGCACCGCTGCACTGTTCTGGGTGTTGATCCCCGTGGGTCTGGCCGGTGGAGCTCTGCTGCTCAAGCTCCTGAAGGATTGAGGCTCCAAGCCCCTTGGAGGAGGCGCTCCCCCTTCCCCGCCGCGTCCGCCGCCTGCGCACCCCTAGGCTCAGCCCCTGTGAAGATTTGCAGGAGAGCGGCGGATGCAGGTTCTGATCGTCGGCGCCACAGGCACCCTCGGCCGTCAGATCGCCCGTCGAGCCCTGGAGACCGGCCACGAGGTGCGCTGCATGGTGCGCTCACCCCGCAAGGCCTCCTTCCTGCAGGAATGGGGATGTGAGCTCACCCGTGGTGACCTGCTCGAACCCGACAGCCTCGATTACGCCCTAGAGGGTCAGGAGGCGGTGATTGACGCGGCCACCGCCCGTGCCACCGACAGCGGCAGCACCTTCTCGGTGGACTGGACCGGCAAACAGAACCTCTTCGCCGCCTGCCGGCGGGCCGGGGTCCGGCGGGTGGTGTTCCATTCGCTTCTCGACGCCGAACGGCATCCCACCGTGCCGCTAATGGACATCAAGGCCTGCACCGAGCAGTGGCTGGAGGCCTCCGACCTCGACTACACGATCCTGCGGGGTGCCGCCTTCATGCAGGGTCTGATCAGCCAGTTCGCCATTCCGGTGCTGGAGAGCCAGACCGTGTGGGTGAGCGGGGTGCCCACCCCGATCGCCTATATGAACAGCCAGGACGCGGCCCGCTTTTCCGTGGCGGCCCTCACCCGACCGGAGACGGTGCGTGGATCCTTCCCGATGGTTGGTCCTCGGGCCTGGATCACGGGAGAAATCACCCAGCTCTGTGAGAAGTACAGCGGCAAGTCGGCCCGGGTGTTCCGGGTGCCGCCCCAGTTGCTCGGCCTCATGCAGGGGGTGGCCGGCTTCTTTGAGGCCAGCCTCAATGTGGCCGAGCGCCTCGCCTTTGCCGAGGTGGTGGGGGGTGGTCGCCCTCTCGATGCCGCGATGGAGGCCAGTTATGCCGCCTTCGGCCTCGATCCCGCCGAAACCACCTCCTTGGAGAGTTATCTCAAGGAGTACTACGACACCATCCTGCGGCGACTGCGTGAGATGGACGCTGATCTCGACAAGGACGCCAAGAAGAAACTGCCCTTTTGATCCAGGCCTGCCAGTTCGTCTGTACTATTGTCTCGTTTTGCTGCGGGGTTTTCCGGCCATGGCCATTGCCCAGATCAAGAATCTTCAGCGACGGCTTGGTCTGCTCGAGCAGGAGGCCGTCAGCGAGGTGAGCCGGGCCTGTGGCCATGACCTCTGGCAGAGCCTCGGGTTCGATGCCCTCGATGTGATCGAGGATGCCGATCGCCGCGCCCGGGCGAACTACTACTACGGCCAGCTTCAGGCCGTGCGCGAGCTCAGCGACGCCCTGGCCTGAATCGAGGCCGGGTTTCCGGGTCGGATCCCGTTAGCGGCTCTCCCGGCAGCAGCGCCTTAAGCCGCCGTTCCTCAGCCCCGCTCACGACGCGCCACTGTCCCGCTGCCAACCCCTCCAGGGTGAGGGGATGAGCTCCATCCATCAGATCGATGGCCACGCGCACGAGCCGGAGGGTGGGGAGCCCTACGGCCGCCGTCATCCTGCGCACCTGGCGGTTGCGTCCCTCTCGCAGCTGGATCTCGAGCCAGGCCGTCGGGATCGAGCGTCGTTGCCGGATCGGTGGCTGCCGTTCCCCCAGCTGGGGGGCCTGGATGATTCGGGCGCGGGCCGGCAGGGTTCGCCGCCCCTGGATGTCCAGTCCCCGGCGCAGATCGTTCAGGCTGGCGTCGCTGGGTCCCCCCTCCACCTGGACCCAGTAGGTGCGCCAATGGCCCCAGCGGGGGTCGGTGAGTCGGTGCTGCAGCCGGCCATCGCCGGTGAGCAGCAGCAGGCCTTCGCTGTCAGCATCGAGGCGGCCCGCCGGGTACACCTCCCGTTGCTCGATCCAGTCGGCCAGGCAGCCCCAGGCACTGCCGGGCTCACGGCTGAACTGGCTGAGCACGCCGTATGGCTTGTGGAACAGGAGGGTGGCTGGCCTTGTGCCTGCTGACCGATCCTTCAGGTTCCGCTGCGGGAGCGCCATAGGTTCACCACGCCGATGGAGATGAGCAGCAAGCCCAGATCCATGGATACCGGAGGCAGAATCATGGCTGGGCAGCGGAGTCGATCTGGCGACCCTAGAGCCCACCCCTGGGGTCCGTGCTGCCGCCACGGGCGCCTAAGCTATCCAATCGCACCCGTATTGGCCCAACCAACCGCAGCATGATCGAAACGTCCGGCGTGATCGAGAAGGAACAGGGCAACGGCTTCTACCTGGTGACACTGGAGCAGCCAGCTGGCCACCAGTGCCTCTGCCGTGCCGCCGGCAAGCTCACCAAGTTCCGGATCAAGCTGCTCGCCGGTGACAAGGTGCTGGTGGAGATCAGCCCCTACGACCTCACCCGGGGCAGGATCACCTATCGGGAGCGCAATGCCGGCGCCACCGGACCACGGCCAGCTGGAAACCGGCCCGGAGGGCCCCGGCGCCGCTGAACGGGCAGGTCCGATCTCGGACCCCCAAGGCGGCATGCCGATGACAGCTCAGCAATCGTGGCCTTCCGCCGTAAGAGGACGGCTCAGCTGTTGGGCGTGAGGGCCTCGATGGCGTCTCGGAATTCACGGCGTTGCTTCACACCTCTCCATTGCTGCTTCATTTCCTTGGCAAAGAAGAGTTGCACCGTCGGGGTGCCGCTCACCCCGGCCTGCTGGGCGATCTCGGGATCGGCCTCGATGTCGATCTCCACGCCCTGGGCGCGGCCTTCGAGTTCCTGGAGCACGCGTTTGAGTTGGGGCTTGAGCACGTGGCAGGGCCCACAGCTCGGTGAGGTGTAGACCACCAAGAGCGGCTTCTGGCTGTCGTGGTAGAGCTTGCGCAGGGCGTAGGCGCCCTTCTGCCAGAAGGCCTCAGGGTTGTAGTTGGCGGCATCGCTCTCGACGGTGCGCACCGGTTCGCCCGCAGGAGCCGGCTCCACCTCCTCCCGGCGCACCGTCACCGCCAGTCCGTGGTGGGTGAGCCACCGTTCGGCGGCGAGGGCCGCCTGGCAGCCACTGGCTGCGGCGGTGATCCCCTGGCGCCATTCCGAATCCGCCACATCTCCGGCGGCAAATACCGCCTCCAGCTCCGTTTCGGGCCGGCCTGGCCTGGTTACCAGGTATCCCCGCTCATCCAGGGGGATCTGGCCCTGCAGCAGGAAGGTGTTGGGGGTGTGGCCAATGGCATAGAAGAGCCCCCGCACGGGCAGTTCCTCGGTGCCGCCTCCGATCCGGTCCCTCAGGATGATCGCGGCGAGCCAGTCGGCACCGCCTGCCGCTCCGCCTCCTTTGACATCCACCGGTTCGCGGTTCCAGTGCACGGTGATTGCCGGGTTTGCCAGCACCCGATCGGCCATGGCGGCACTGGCCCTGAGCCGATCACTGCGCACGATGAGGTGCACGTGGCTTCCGTATTTGGTGAGGTAAACGGCTTCCTCGCAGGCTGAATCGCCCCCCCCTACCACCGCCAGTTCCTCGCGGCGGAACTGGGGAGTGGCGCCGTCACAGATGGCGCAGGCGCTGATCCCGCGGCTCCAGAAGCGCTCCTCCTGGGGCAAGTGAAGCCGGTTGGCACTGGCGCCGGTGGCCAAGATCAGGGTCTGGGCGTGGATGGTCTGGGCTTCGCTGGTCTTGATGCGGAAGGGACGCACGCTGAGATCAATCCGTTCGGCATCGGCCTCCACCAGGTGGGTGCCCCAGCGGACGGCTTGGGCCTTCATGCGGTCCATCAGCTCGGGCCCCAGGATGCCGTCAGGGAAGCCGGGGTAGTTCTCCACGTGGGTGGTGGTCATCAGCTGGCCCCCGGGGATGCCTCCGGCCTGGAAGCCGGTGATCAGCAAGGGATTGAGGTTGGCCCGCGCTGCGTAGATGGCGGCGGTGTAGCCCGCCGGCCCCGAGCCGATGATCACCACGTTCTCCACCGGCGTCCGCTCGGGGCTAACGGTTTCAACGGACTGGGAAGGGGCCTCACCCATGGCGCCAAGGCGGATCAACTATGACTTAACCCTAGGGAGGCGGCGCTGGCTCTGGGTTGAATTCCCCCACGAAGGCGACACCTGCAAGGGCAACGAAACTGCCCGTAACCAAGGCGGAAATGGTGAAAATCAGCAGATTTGCTTTAGATTTCCAGCAGGCCGTCGGTTTCGGGGCGGCCCTGCACGGGGAAGCTGGAGGGCACCATGAGCACGGTCTCGCGCAGAAGCTCCGGGTTGTCTTCCAGGCATAGCAGCCATTCCCGGAATTCTTCGTTCAGGGCGTAGCTCTCTTCGAACCGCTCCTGACTGTCCAAGGCTGCACGACGAGCCAGGGCCCAGCACACGGCAACGGTGAGTCTGCGATGCACAGCCGCGTCCATCACTGATCGTCGAGTGCAAGTACTTTCCTTGCGTCCCTGGCATTCGTTGGTGTTGGTTGACACAACGTCGTAAATCCTGGCGCTGGCCGGTGGTGATCCGATCAGGCAGGCCTGGCCAGGAAGGCAGGCAATTCAGGGCCTCCCAGGTGGATCACGGCGCCGGCCCCATCGGCCAGCGCGGTCAGCGGTTGCGCACCGCCTGCTCCCGGGCCGCCCGTCTTCGGTGTGGGGCCGGCTGCCTCTGAGCGAATCTCGTAGGGCTCACTGCGGGCCCAGGTGCGGGCATGGGCGATCAGGAGCGGGTCCGCTGGGGCGAATATATAGGAAGGATCCCGGGGGATGCCCTCCGCGCCCATGCGGTCATCCTCTAGGCGCACGGCCCTGGTGATCGCCTGCACGAAACGGCTTCGGGTCACCACGGTGCTCAGGTAGGCCACCACCCTCAGCCGCGGCGCATCGAACCCCTCCGCGCACATATCCACGCTCACCAGCCAGCGGCCAATCCCGCCGCGGAAGGCCGCCAGCCGGTTTGAGGCCTCAGGATCAAGGGAGTGGACCAGAATCGGCTCCTCGCCTTCCTCCCGCAGCCAATCGGCAATCTGCTGGGCATGGTAAATGTCGCGGGCGATCACCAGGCCCGCCGCTCCGCTATGGAGGCCCCTCACCTGCTCCAGCCGCCCGCGGGCCTGGATCAGCAGGCGCTGGGCGATGCCACCCCCATCGCCTGGGCGGATGGCCCTGCGCAGGTTGCGGGCCCGCCAGCTCTCCCGCGCTTCCTGTGACAGGGGTGAGGTCTGCCGATCCGTCCCGGCGGGGCCACGGCCATGCTCTACCCAGCCATCCTGAAAGCGGAACTCCAGGGGGCGCACGTCACCGGCCTGGATCAGCCGGTGGGGTTCCACGCACAGATCCGGAACGATCCGTTCCACGACCCTTCCCGCTTCCCGCATCCGGATTCGGCGGGCCGCGCAGAAGGCCAGGGCATCGGCGCGGAAGGGGGTGCCGGAGAGCCCCAGCCTCAATCGGGCTGGACTGGTGAGCTCGCTGAACACCTGGCCCCAGCCCATGGCTTCGGGGTCCTCAGGATCGAGACCGAGGTGGTGCACTTCATCGGCGATGGCCAGCCAGGGCTCCCCAGCCAGGCGCTCCGGTAGGTCGCGCAGCAGCCGCTCGCGGTGGCGTGCCGCCCCCTGATAGCTGAGCAGCCAGCCATCCGGATTCGCATCGCCCTGCCCCGGCTCACGGCTCCCATCCCACTCCCGGATCATCAGGCCCAGCCGCTGGGCCGCCGCCAGCCACTGGCGGGCGATGGAGCTGCGGTGGCAGAACACCACCAAGCGCCCAAGACGTCCCTCCCGCTGCATCCGCTGGAAACCCAGCAGGGCCCCGAGGGTCTTGCCGGCCCCAGGGCCGGCATGCACCAGCACGTCTCTTCGGGCCGGATCGCTCTCGTGCAGGCGCACCCGCAGCAGCTGGATCAACTGCCGTTGCCAATCCCGCGGCTGCAGCGCCGGCTGTCCAGCCGAGACCGGAGCCTCGCCACGGCGAGACAGTTCAAAGGAGGGAGACGCCATCGGCCGATTCTGGGCTCGGATCGGCCGATGCCGTCATCGTTGCCATCAGGCGCCGGCGGGTTTGAGTATTCCTTCCCATTTGTTTCTTGGTCGGCGTCTCTAGCTTCCGGCCAGACCCCTCTCCTGGGCATTTGGTTCTGCAGCCATGGCCCTGCCCCGTGAGCCCATCGATCACCCCAGCCTCCATCTGGAGCGTTGCTGGCTCCTCGACTGCGACATTGATCCGATGATTCTGCGCCTGCGGCTGCTGCGCCAATGGGGGTGTTTACCCCAGGTGCGCTGCCTGGAGCAGGAGCTGCTCCCCTTCATCTGAGGTTTGGCGTGAGGTGCCATCCACCTGGTTGCCGGCCAACATCAGTGTGCGGCTGCCGAGGCCGATGTCTCATGCCCTGTTCGACCTTCCCCTGACCGCCGTGATGTTTGGGGATGCCAAGGCGGTGCTCAACGGCCTGCTGAGTGAGCTGCCTAACCTCGGTGTGGGCAAGGCGAAGTCAGCGGTCTGAGAACCGTCGCAATTCAGACACAACAATCAGCCCAGGGGGTTTGGCCCGATAGTTGGGCTTCCCCTCCTTCCCTCTGGAACCCCCCGTTCCTGGGCAATTCGCGTAGCCGACAACACGAGCTTTGACCCTTGCTCCTGACCGGGGCCGGAGGCATTGGCCCGCCCAGCCGAACTCCGTGACGGCCGAACTCCAATGCCGGTGAGAATCAAATGGCCCTTCCTCCGGCCGGGACTGGCCGATCGCACTGTGGGGCGATGCTGATTGCCCCCGGCCCAGAGCTAGTAGTTCAGCACACTCCTCCAACGGGTGAGTGCCGAGACCTCTCAATGGTCGGCTGGGAATGCCAACCTACGGCCACTGCTTCGAGCAGATAGGCAAAGGTTTGTCAGGTAGGATGGGTACCTGTGCTGTTGCTACAGGGAGATGGTGGCGGATCTCAACGGCATCAGAGCCGTCGAATATGAAGTCCGAAGAGGCCCTACACGATTCCTTGCCATCCTTGAACAAGGCAAGCCACCGGGGTGGGCCTTGAGCAGATCCTCGTCCAGCATGTCCGCCATTCCAGATTCGCGGGATGTCGACGAGTCGGCAGCCCGTTTTGCAGGGAATGGCTGTCAGGGCACCGAGGGCTGCAAGATACCGGTAGCAGCGATTCCCTTGGCATCCTGGATCGGATGGGGTCGTGAGCAATCGATTGACATTTTAAAATCCATAACTTACATATTGGGTTATTAGTTGATGTCCTCGATTTTGATCTTATGTGATGGCTTGGCTCTGGATGGAGCGGTAGCCACAGTGGCATGGAAACAGGCAATCGGCTTGAGTGAATTCCAGCAGGTTCATGTTGTTAGTGATGGCTTTAGCAAGGCTCGTTTGGATCAGGCTGCTGAAAGTAGCGATTCGCTAACTTTGGAGTGCTTGAGGCGACCTCGCTTTAGATCTTTGCGCCGATTTGGGCATCTTACGAGCGAGTTGGTTTGGATATATCTTCTGGTTTCATGTACAAGTCGGTATCTTGAAGCATTAGAGGGAAGCATTCAGGGGAAAAATGTCAGGCCTGTTGTTGTCATCTGTCATAGCCATCCAGTTGCGGCTTTTGTTGCTCGTTGGTTTGGAAAACGCGTGCGAGTCGTCATGATCTCCCATGGTGATATCTTTCATCGACCTGCTGGTACCTATGACCCAGGGGTTAGCTGGCTCTATCGCCGCACGACCGGCCCAGCTCATCTGAACGCATCTCTCAATGTGGCTTTGTCTCCTTCGATGCGGACACGAATCATTGGCCATGGAGTCCCAGCCACCACAATTGCTCTGATTCCAAATGGGATTGATCCACGGGATATCGGTCTTGAGAAAAAGCCGCTGACACCCCTTTCTCATTGGCGAAGCAGTCCGCTCAGGATCCTGTATGTTGGACGGCTTGAAATGGTGAAGGGCGTAGATATATTGATCAGGGCAGCAGCAGAGCTCAAGGCTAAAAACATTTGTTTTTCTCTGGATTTGATCGGCGGATCCTCTCGTGTTTCAGGATTGACGCTTGAGAAAAGCATCCAAGAGAGCAACCTCACCGAGATGGTTCGAGTTGTTGGTAGCGTGAACCGCAGCGCATTAGCTGCTCACTACCTAGAGGCCCATGTGGTGGTGGTTCCCTCCCGAGATGACCCGCTGCCCACCGTCGTTCTTGAGGCAATGGCCTGCGGTAGGCCGGTTGTTGGCACGGATACAGGAGGTCTTCGCTTCCTTATCAACCATGGACATACTGGTCTTCTTGTGCCGGTGAATGATGTGCAGGGTCTGGCTGAGGCTCTCATTCATCTCAATCAGAGAAGAGACCTATTGGAAGCAATGGGAGAGGCGGCGTTGTCAAGGGTGGCAGAATTCACTTGGCAGTCCAACGTGAATTCTTTGCAGCAAGAGTTTGAACGCTTTAGTCATTGTTAAGTTCCCCTGACTTGATCACCCATGGGGATCGATTTGTTTAATGGCGCTTTACAGCAGGCGTGGCGTACGGTGCCTCTGCCCAATCTGGAAGTCCGCTAACCACATTCTGCCGCTGGATTCGCTGGGTTCGCTCCGGGGTGACCCCGCCGTAGACGATGCCCTTGGACCGGGCCGGATCCTCCAGGCCCAACTTCCCGCACGAGTTGCTTTAGGCGGGCCCAGCTTGCGGCACCGATGGCCGGCGATGGCATGCTTAAGCAGTGCCGCGAGGTTGTGGATGGCCTGGGGGTGGCCCTTCACCTGCAGCTCGCGGGTGGCGGGCCAGACGATGATGTGCTCGTCGCTGTCGTTGCTGATGGTCTGCAGGGGGGGCATCGCTCCAGTGGCTCTGGAGATAGAAAGGTGATCAGAGCCTTTTGATCCGAGGTCCTGATTCTGAGGTCTTGATTCTGAGGTTTGGTCTGAGGTGATCTGCGGTGCCCCGTCCGGTTGACGGGGCACCGGATCCTTCAGTGCTGGGCTTCAGCGTGGTTCATCAGCAGGTGTTCCACCTCATTGAGATCGGCGGAAGCGCAGTGGCGAGCCCGCTCGAAATCCCCGGCGGCATCCTCCAGAAGCCGTTCGGCCATCCGATCGAGCAGATCCTCGCGCCGATCCCTGAGGAACCCCATCAGCTCCTCCTCGATCAGATAGCGGATTCCCATGCTCCGTAGGGGGTTCTGCATCGCCTCGGCAAAGGTGCCCTGCACCAGTTCCTTGATGAACAGGCGCTGCACCTCGTTGCTGCGCAGGAAGCTCTCCATGGCGTTGATCGCTCCGTCCACCACGGTGCGCTCAACCTCGGCCGGTTCTTCCGAGAGCTTGAATTCCCAGTCTAGGTGGCGCCGCTGCCAGCCCTGCTGCTGCAGGTCGGGCATCACGGTCTGGCAGAAGCTGTCGACCGAGATCTCGTAGATCCGCTCCGCCACCCGTTCGCACCAGTCGGCGCCGTGGGCGTTGAGGTTGCGCTCCACCTCTTCCCGGGCCACCGCGTGGCCCCCGTGGTGGCTGTGGCAGACGTTGTCCGGGCATTCCAGGGCCGTGAGAGCCATTGCGGAGGAGGGTGCACAAGAGACCCAGCCTTAGCCACTGGCGTGGGCGGGCAAGCGGTTCTTCAGGAAAACTCCGTTTTGCGGGGGTGTCGTTGGCGTTGCTGAACGGTGGCCGGTGGGGGGGTCCGCACAATGGCCCGGTCCAGCTTGTCGTCTATCCCGGGCCCCACTAAAGCGGAGAAGGGTTTGGAGGGCGACGCCCTTGGTGAAATTGCTGATATCCCGGGAGCGTGCTTCCGGTGAAACCCGGGTGGCCGCCACCCCGGAGACCGTTCGCCGGCTGACCGGCCGTGGGGCCCGTTTGTTGGTGGAGCAGGGGGCTGGCCTGGCTGCCGGCTTCCGCGACGACGACTACGGCGCTGCCGGGGCCGAGCTTCTCGGCGGGGGTGCGCTGCCATGGTCGGAAGTGGATGGGGTGCTGTGCGTCAACCCGCCTCCCCTGGAGATCCTTGAGCAGCTCCGCAGCGGCGCCCTGCTGGTGGGACTGCTGAATCCCTACGGGGCCGATGCGATGGCCGAAAGCCTCGTCAGCCGTGGGGTCTCCGCAATTGCCCTGGAGCTGCTGCCCCGCATCAGCCGCGCCCAGGCCATGGATGTGCTGTCCTCTCAGGCGAACATTGCCGGTTACAAGGCGGTGCTGCTGGGGGCGGCCGCCCTTGACCGCTACCTGCCGATGCTGATGACGGCGGCCGGCACGATCCAGCCTTCCCGGGTGCTGATCCTCGGCGCCGGGGTGGCAGGCCTGCAGGCCCTGGCCACGGCCCGCCGCCTGGGCGGGGTGGTTTACGTGTCGGATGTGCGGCCGGCAGTGAAGGAGCAGGTGGAGTCCCTCGGGGGCCGCTTCATCGAGCCGCCCCAGCTGGAGGACCGCCCAGCCGAATCCGGCGGGTATGCCCGTGAGGCCTCGGAGGCCTTCCTTGAGGCTCAGCGCATCCAGCTGGCAGAACAACTCTCCCTGGCCGACCTGGTGATCTGCACCGCCCAAGTGCCGGGTCGGCCGGCCCCCCGCCTGATCAGCGAGGCCATGCTCGACGGAATGCGTCCAGGAGCGGTGGTGGTGGATCTGGCGGTGGCCCAGGGAGGCAACTGCTTCGGCACCGTTCCCGGCGCCACGGTGGAGCGTAAGGGCGTGAAGCTGATCGGCGCCGAGGCCCTGCCCAGCAGCGTGCCTAACCACGCCAGTGCCCTCTATGCCCGCAATGTGGCGGCCTTGATTGAGCACCTGCTGGGCGATGAGGGCTTCCGCCTCGATCCCTCCGATCCGATTCTTGAGGGCTGCCTGCTCACCCATGAGGGCGCCTGTCGCCGTCGCGATGTGGTGTACGGCGCCGAACAGGCCGCCGCCCCCGATGCCCCAACTCCAGAGGCTCCTGAGCCTGCCCTCCCGGAGGGCGGCCAGCCCTCCAACCCTTCCGCCCCGACCCCCAGCCTGCGATGAGTTCCCTCTCTAATTCCCTCTGGGTGCTGCTGCTCGGCAGCCTTCTCGGCCTTGAACTGATCGGCAAGGTGCCACCCACCCTGCACACGCCCTTGATGTCAGGGGCGAATGCGATCAGTGGCATCACCATGCTCGCCTCGCTCACCCTGCTCAGCCAAGCGGATGGCAATGCCGCCCTGCTGGCGATTGGAGCCCTCTCCCTGGGGTTCGCTCTTTACAACGTGGTGGGCGGCTTCCTGGTGACCGATCGGATGCTGGCGATGTTCCGGCGTCGCTGATGGAGCCGAGGTTGGTGCCCTCTGGTTGGTCACCGGTCCTGGGGCCTGGTCTTCGCTCAGCCCCGGATCCAAGGTTCGTTTCAGCAAGGAGCTCTGCCCAGGATTTGGGCGCAGTTCCATTGTCTTTCCTCCATTCCTGATCTGCGCGGTTGATCCGCTCCTGCCGTGAACTCCCTTTCGATTGATCTGTTCACCGATGCCATCGACCTGGTGGCGGTGCTGCTGCTGGCCCTGGGCCTCAAGGGCCTTTCCAAAGTGCGTTCGGCCCGCACCGCCAATGGTCTTGCGGCCCTGGCGATGGGCCTGGCCGTGGTGGGTCTGCTCATTCAGTTGCATCCTGCACCGATCACCTGGCTCTGGATCGCCGTGGGTTCGGCCCTCGGAGGTCTGGCTGGTGTGGTCACCGCCCAGAGGGTGCCGATGACCGCCATGCCCGAAGTGGTGGCCCTCTTCAATGGCTGCGGCGGCATGGCCTCGCTGCTCGTGGCCGTGGGGGTAGCCCTCTTCGCTTCTCAGGATTCCGGGATGGTGGAGCTGGTGTCGATCGCCATCTCGGTGTTCGTGGGGGCGATCACCTTCAGTGGCTCGATCGTGGCCATGGCCAAGCTGCAGGGCTGGCTCGACACCCCCGCCTGGACCCAGAGCTCCCTACGCCACGGCGTGAACATCGCCTTGGCCCTCCTGTGTCTGCTCGGTGGAGTGCTGATCCCGGCCCATCCGGCCGGCTGGCCCCTCTGGCTGATGGTGGTTGCTTCCTCCTTGCTGGGCATCGGCGTGACCCTGCCGATCGGCGGCGCCGACATGCCGGTGGTGATCTCGCTGCTCAACTCCTATTCCGGTGTGGCCGCGGCTGCGGCCGGATTCGTGGTGGGCAGCCAGTTGCTGATCGTGGCCGGCGCCATGGTGGGGGCGGCGGGCCTAATCCTGACTCAGGTGATGTGTACGGCCATGAATCGCTCCCTCGTGAGCGTGTTGTTCGGCGGAGCGCTCGGGGCGACGGGTGGTTCGGTCGGCGGTGGCGGCAGCGAGGCCGGCTACACCCGCATCACCAGCTGCAGCCCTGAGGAGTGCGCCATGGCCCTGGAGCAGGCCGAACGGGTGGTGTTCGTGCCTGGCTACGGCCTGGCCGTGGCCCAAGCCCAGCACGCCCTGCGCGAACTGGCCAAGCTGCTCGAGGCCCATGGCGTGGAGGTGAGCTATGCCATTCACCCGGTGGCCGGCCGCATGCCCGGCCACATG
>Ga0209298_10000399_pt1 | contig 28730 bp, 41 predicted proteins | sample S_140806_EF_Meta_FD_187325 | JGI IMG/M metagenome (GOLD analysis project Ga0209298, IMG submission 187325) | Freshwater microbial communities from Lake Simoncouche, Canada to study carbon cycling - S_140806_EF_MetaG (SPAdes) (version 2) | ecosystem: Environmental > Aquatic > Freshwater > Lake ... | reverse complement strand
TTGATGCCGGCCATTATTACAGCAGTGGTGGTCACAAAGTAATTACATACAATGAGGACAACGTACACGGACAATGTGTTTACTGCAACCAATACCTGCACGGCAACTTGTTAAATTATCAAATAGGTATACAAAAAAGAATAGGAGCAGAAAAACTTATAGAACTACAAGCGAAAGCTCATCAAGAAAAAAAATACACAAGAGAAGAGTTAAAAGAGATAATCGAAACATACAAACAAAAAACGAAAGAATATGAGATTTGAAACAAACAAAGATTTAGATAGAGAATTAAATTGTATTGATTTATTTTGCGATACATTTGGTATTACATTTGAAAAGCTAAATGAAAACGATATTGATTTTAGCCTATATAAAGACGAAAAATTAATTGCTTATGCAGAAGTTAAAGGCAGGAATAGAACTATCTTAGATGCTTATCCTTTACCCATTGCTTGTCGAAAGTTAGTTAAGCTAGTTGACAAGAAAATTAACCCTCTTATTATTTGGGACTGCTATGACGGAATCATATACGGAAGGTTAGAACAAATAGAAGGTAAAATTAAGATAGGAGGCAGGAAACCACGAGACCAATCCACAAATGATATTGAACTAATGGCGTACTATGAGAAACAATCAACATTAAAAGAAATAAAAAAATAAAAAAAATAGTTCTATATTAAAATAAAGTATTATATTTGACGATAATTATTAACCAATTAAAAACTAACCAATGAAACATTTATTTAAAAGCCTAGCGGAATTTCAACAGGAAGTTCCTACAATTCACAAAGCAACACAAGGATATGGTTACACATATGCCGACCTACCAAAGATTTTTGAAGTAATTAACCCATTGCTAAAAAAGCACGGCCTTGGATTTACTCAACTAATCAATGGGACTGAATTAGTCACCATAGTATTTCACGTTGAAACAGGTGAAACAATTGAAAGTAAAACAGCTATTCCACAGGGTGTACAATTAAAAGGTATGAATGACTTTCAAGTGCTTGGGTCAGCGATTTCTTACTTGCGTCGTTACTGCATTAGTTCGATTTTGGGCATAGTGAGCGACAAGGATACAGATGCAGGTGGAGAGCAAATCAAAGTTGAAGTAAAAAACGAATCAAAGAAAGTTGCTATTGATGACAAGCGACTAGCTAAAGCTCTTAAAGCAATTAGCGAGAACGAGTATACTAAAGAAGAGCTACTAAAAACCTTTGAGTTAACACCTGAGCAACTTAAAAACATAGCACAATGAAGATAAGATGTTCAGCCATAGGCAAGATAATGACCTCTCCCAAATCTAAGGGAGAGGTTTTAAGTCAAACTACAAAAACGTACTTACACGAGTTAGCTATCGAGGAAGTTTACGACATACGAAAAGAGTTTAGCTCACGTTACACCGACAAAGGCAATGAGGTAGAAGATTTATCAATTGCTTTGTGTAATGATGTGCTAGATTTAGGATTCATTTATAAAAACGAAGAACACTTTACTAATGATTGGATAACAGGAACGCCTGACGTAAACACAAATGAAATTCTACTCGATGTGAAATCTAGTTGGGACGCTACTACTTTTCCATTTTTTGATACTGAACTAAAAAATAAAGATTATCTTTATCAAATGCACGGATATATGTGGTTGACAGGTAAAGAAGAAAGTCTTTTGTGCTATTGTTTGATTGACACTCCTTTACAAATAGTTGAAGACGAAATAAGAAGAGAGCATTGGAAGGCAAGTTTGATTGAAGAAAGTTTAGATTTACGGGCGTTTGTACAAGCTAAACATACATTTGGACATATACCAAAAGAAAAGCGAGTAAAAACGTTTAAAATAGCAAAAGACGAAAAGATAATAGAAGATATCAAAACACGAATCGAACAATGTCGAGATTATTACAATGACTTAATACAAAAACTATGATAATACTACTATCAATTTTACTAGCTCCTGCGATAGTGTGGGGGTGGTGGTGTACAATAATGTATATATTAACAATTAAAAACAAATAAAAATGAAAGTAACAGGTAAAATCCACTTTGTGGGACAAGTAAAACAAGTAAGCGACAAGTTTAAAAGTAAAGATGTCGTAATATTAACTGATGAGAAATATCCTCAGTACATATCAATCCAATTTACACAAGATAAAACGGAACTAATAAGCCAAAACAACATAGGCGAACTAGTAGAAGTGAGTATTAATCTACGAGGTCGTGAATGGAAGAGTCCAACAGGAGAGATAAAGTATTTTAACACTATTGAAGGGTGGCAAATTAACTCAGCTCAAGGTGAATCTCATTTAAAAGAATCTCCAATAATGGTAGATGACAGCGATAACGATTTACCTTTTTAAGTATTTTTTTGCGATAAGTATGTAAATTAAGTATTAATCACCACAATTAACTAAAATAATGAAAGCAACAATCGAGTACAATTTACCGGATGACCAATTTGAATATGATTGTGCAATTAAATCAATTAAAATGTGGCACGCACTAATTGAAGTAAAGGCAGAGCTTAGAGCCATTTGGAAATACGAGGAGCTAAAAGAAAATGAGTTTGAAATGATTGAACGAATAAGAGAAAAGTTCTTTGAAATTTTAGCAGATAATGAAATAAACCTAGACCTATGTTAATAAATGACCATAGCTTGAGAGAGTATCTACTTGAGGCTTTGAAAACACGAACACGAAATCAAATAGTCAAAGAGATACAGGGAAGAGGTGAGAAGTTCCATCAGTACAATATAGATAGATTTCTACAAGGTAAAGATGTGAGCTTAGAGACAGCCAAGAAGCTAGACAAATACATTTATCGAATAAAAATTTACGATTGTAATTTATTTTAGTACATTTGACGTATGATATTACTCGCACTTATACCATTAGCTTGGTGGTTCGTTAATTTTGAACCTCTTCAAGCAACTTTTGATTACTTTTTTAAGTATAGACCTACTAGCACAATAGCCATACATATACACTCAGCATTGGGCTGTATAAAATGTGTTGCTTTTTGGTTAACATTACTTTTTACCTTTGATTTTATTTTGGCTTGTCAAGCCTCACTTATTGCTTATATACTAGATGAATGTTTGAACAGGCTGAAATAGATTTAATCGCAGAGATAGAAGGATTGTCTGATACTATTAGATACTCTAAGCATTCCTGCGTTAAGTTATTTCGAATACGAACAAAGTATGATGGTATACAGCCAAGAGAATGCTTTTGTGCGTCAGTAAGACGAAGGATATGGTATAAAGATTTTATGATTTGGTATGAAAAGGCTCTTAGACAATTACATTAGTAGGGCTTATCCTGAGGTAAGAGCTTACACGGCTTATTTTCTATCTAAGATGGGGTTATATCTAGACGCTGATACCGTCATAAACAATTCTTACCTGCACGTTCTTACCATTAACGATAATACAAGTGACGAGGACAAGGTAAAGGCGTACCTGTTAAATACAATTAAATATCAAATCTTATGGAGTACATCAAAGAGCCATAAAGACGATAGAATAACATCCATTATAGACAACTCACCGGATAGAATAGATGGCGATGAGCTAAACGATAAGATAAAAGAAGACAGGAACTATTCTTTTCAAAAGGGACTACTTGAAATCTACCGGTTAAGCCTTAAAGATAACGTACAAAGAATAGTTTTCGAGGCTTACATCGACAAGGGGTATATTACTTCAAGGTCATTGGCTACTTATTTTGGAATAACCCACACCTCAGCGTACTATCTCATCAAAGACTTAAAACAAAATTTAAACGAATTACAATATAGGTATGAAAGCGAGTCAATTTATTAGTATCTTGTCATTACTTACTGCATTGAGCTGTGGCTTAGCTTTATTCACTTTAGATTATGTATGGGCTTCAAGAGCTGCAGGTTTATGGATTGCATTTTATTACACTTTTTTAATTTTACTACAATATGAAGACAAAGAATGAATACCTAGGAAAGTATATTACTACCTACAACGGAAATTTTGAGACCTCGTTCACAGTAACAGAGGAAACAGCTAAAGACCACAAGTATTATACCTCGATTGGTCTTGGATATTTATTTGAGGAAGCAACACCAAAAGTAAAATACACAGGCGTCGAAAACACGAAAAAAGATAAAGATGCCTAGAGTAAAGTTAATAGAGACACCTGAGAAGTTAATGCAAATCTTTGAAGAGTACAAGGCTTATACTCTAGCTAACCCTAGAACAAAGTACGTACTCTCTCAAAAGACAGCAGAGATGATAGCAGAACCTCTAAGAGTGCCTTTAACAAATGAAGGCTTTGAGATATTTTGTTTTAATAACTACTCAGACGTACATAACTATTTCGATAATACCGAGGGCAGATATTCCGAATACAAGACAGTCTGTTCGCACATTAAGAAGGAAATCAGAAACGACCAAATCACAGGCGGAATGGTTGGACAATATAACCCATCGATAACCCAACGATTGAACGCACTCAAAGAACAAACAGACGTAACAAGCGACAACGAAAAGATTAACGCTATCACTGTGACAATTGTCAAGCCTACTGAATAAATGGAAATTAAAAGCACCGTCATCTTCGAGAAAAACTATGACGCTATCTCGGGAGACAAACGCTTTATCATAAACGAGGGTGGCTCTAGAAGCTCTAAGACTTATTCGCTTTGTCAGTTAATGATAATATATTGCCTTCAAAATAACAATAAGGTAGTCAGCGTAATACGTAAGACGTTTCCGGCATTGAGAGCCACAGTACTCCGTGACTTCATAGAGATACTCAAAGACATTGGACTATACAAGCAAGAAGCTCACAACAAGAGCGAACACATCTACACCTTTGCTAATGGGTCAATGATTGAATTTTTTAGTGTGGATGATGAGCAAAAGATAAGAGGTAGAAAGAGGGACATAGCGTGGTGCAATGAGGCAAACGAATTATTTTTCGATGACTATACTCAATTAAATATGCGAACAGAGGACAAGCTCATCTTTGATTACAATCCTAGTGATTCTTCCTCTTGGTTATACGAGCTACCAAAAGACGAAAGCATATTAATCAAATCAACGTATAGGGACAATCCATTCTTACCGGAAAGCATTAAGCTACAAATAGAAGACCTCAAGCGTACTGACGAGGCTTTATACCAAATCTATGCATTAGGAGAAAAAGCAACAAGCAAGAGTAACATATATAGCAATTGGTCATTCGTTACTCATAGACCTGCTAGGTTCGTCAAGTACGTATACGGAATTGATTTTGGGTATAACCATCCAACTGCTCTTATGCGAGTTTACTATTGTGACAATGACATATACATTGAGCCTGTCATATACGAGAGTTACTTAACTACCACTATGCTAATCGAAAAGCTAGGCAGTCTAGGCATAGAGCAAACAGTTACCATCTTAGCTGACTACTCAAGACCCGAAATTATCCAAGAGATGAATATAGCCGGGTACGATGTGCAAAACGCTAACAAGGTAGTGAAGAAAGGAATAGACAATGTTAAGACTTTCGGTGTAATATGTCAAGAAGATAAGGCACTTAAAAGAGAGTATGAAAACTACAAATGGAAAAAGATAGCCGATTTCATAACTGACGAACCGGTCAAGTTATTCGACGATGCAATGGATGCTATCCGCTATGCAACTACTCACATAAGACAAGAGTATTATACTGACGACTCTTACTATGCATTCTGATATACTCCATAAAATACAAGTGGTGCAAGCCTTCATACATCATAAGACCGGTAAGCAAGTGAGGATAGTATTCAATAGACCTGAACGTATGCAACAACATTTAGCCTTACTTGACCAAGCTTATATGATAGCTATGAATGAGTTCAAAAACACGAACACGAAATAAACTAATATAGGTAAAGACATTTAAATGGCACTAGTAGCACAAGCAACACCTCAAGTAATCGTTCCGGCATATAACCCTGTCAAGTACATCTATAGCTCAAGCAATGTAGCTCTTCAAGGTTTCAAGTTTATCTATGACATATATCAAAGTGGTACAGCTAACAAAATAGCTGAGTATAGAGTTATGCCTACATATGCTACAGGCTTTGGCGAGATAGACTTATCGAAGTTACTACAAGCAAAGGTCAGCTATGATTTGAATTTAACAAACACCACGGTATATAACGCACCTAACAGCCATTATAAATATGATGTAAAGGTTGGCGAGGAATATCTTACTACCACTCTTTATACATTTGCATTAACCCAATATATACCTGCTCCGTACAACGGAAGAGTACAGATAAACGTAGCCAATACTTTTATAGTTGGTGACCAAATTCAAATCACTCAAGGAGTTGGTGGCTCTGCGAATCCAAACTTAGAAGGGTTATTCACGGTGCTAGTAGCAAACCCATTGTATATAGTAGTAAATAGTTTATGGACTTTGATAGGTAACCCAAACGTAGATGGTGCTATCACTTATGCAGATGGTCGTAAGACTGTCACTCGTAATATGGCTTTAGTGTTAAACAGGTATGTCTTTAACGGAGCTATAAGATGGAGCGAATGGCCTAGCTATAATTATCAAGATTATATGTTAAATGGTATCTTTGATAGATTCCTTACTACGCTTCCGCCTAATAACTTTTACGCTACCTTGTCACAAGATATATGGCTTAACGCTATAGCTAATAGTTCACCTACTCCACCGGATACTTTATACATTGTTACTAGCGATGGTGATGTATTTGAAAAGAACGTAACAGCTGCAGACCACGTTAGTGGAATAAGTGCAGGGCCAAATAACTATGGCTTGTTGTCTGTTGTTTCAGGAGCTTTACCTATGATTAAACCAACAACCGAATGGTACAACGTAAGCTATCTTAGGAATGGTGTACAATCTTCTAGAAGATACTATTTTTATTTAGATAGAAGAATAAGAACAACAGAGTACTCTATCTTATTCCTTGATAGGATGGGTTCGTGGGGTAGCTTTGCATTCACACTTAACAGCTACGAAAAAGGTAACGTAACACGAGAGCAATTCAACCAAGATGTTAAAGGATATATCAATGGGTCAAATCAATGGGATTATGAACTTACTGATAGAGGAATGACAAACACTTATGTAAGCACAAGCACAACTATAGACTTAGCGACTAACTTTATGAACATCGAAACGGCTAACTATTTTACTGAGCTTATCTCGTCGCCTGTGACTTTTGTAAAGCAAAGCGACTACTCGCTAGATTGTGAGCTACCGGAAAGTACTCCATACATTAGCTGTAATATTATGACTAGCGACTATCAAGTATACAACCAAAGGAACAAGAATCTAATCAAGCAAAACATTACAATCAAGTTAGCAAATAACAATATAGTAAATGGTTAAGATACAACTATCAACAGGTTTTCTAGATGTCAAAGAAGGTACAGCCTTTCCCTTGAATTTTCAAGTAGGGGATATAAGAGATATTAGCCAACGTAAGGGAAACTTTTCAAAGACTATCACGCTTACCGGTAGCAAGAATAACAACAACTTGCTTAACCATTACTACGATGTAAATATCATTGAGGGTACGTTTAACATAAACGCTATAACTACTTGTACTGTAATTCAAGATGGAATACCTGTAATGGAAGATTGTTCTTTGCAGTTGACTTCTATACTAAAGACTCAGCTCACAGATGGTTACGAGGAACACGTTACATACGAGGTGTTAATTAAAGACTCAAAGGCAGATTTTTTTACAGCCATCACGAACAAAGAATTAACGGATATAGATTTTAGTGACTTCAACCACACGTATAATGCTCTTAATGTGGTTAATAGATTTAGTAACACAGTGGTAGATGGCTTCAAGTATTTCTTACCTGCATCAGATGACGCTATCTATAACACTCAAGAATTTAAGCCTGCAATCTTTGCTAAGGTGTACTTTGATAGAATCTTTCAAGACGCAGGGTTTACCTACGATTGGCCATCTATGGGCTATGATAGATTTGAAAAGTTATTCATACCTTACAATGGAGGGGTAGATAACTTTGACTATGCTGATTATTTAGTCAAGGCAGAAAAGACAACTTCCACTACAATCAATGGAGCTGTCAATTGGGCAGGATTCTCTAATATAGCACAAATAGCTACTAGTTTTACACCTGCTACTAAGATAAACATTACCGGATGGACTGAGTTAGAAGACCCTCAAAACATATTTACTCCTGCAACAGGTGTATACTCATTACCTTTCAATATTAGTGCGTTAAATGCTCAATACTATGACTATAGCGTTACTATAACTTATCAACTTAATCTAGTTAATAGTTCAGGTGGTACTTTATATGGCAATGTTGGAGGTGTAGCTGCATCTGTATTCTATAAACCGATGATAGGAGTTCAAGTAGCAGGTCAAAATATTGCTTTTAGTAATTTATATGTAAATGGCTTACCTCCTGCAGGTTATACAAATGCAGGTAACGCTGTGCAATGTCCTTTAACTATACCTGTAGGAACAACTAATATTTTAAATCAAACTGTTCAAACTAATATACCATTAAGTGGTGCTTCACTTACTACAGCTAATACAGGCACTTTAGGTATAAATGTATCTCAGCATACGTTAATAACAACTAACAACACAAGTTCGGTAAGAGGGTGGAGAAGAATATCACCATCAGGGCCTACACCTGCATCCGGTCAGTTAGTTATACAAGCTGTCATTACTAATATACAACTAAGCATAGTACCATCTTCTACAATATATACCATAGGTGGCACGATAGATGTGAACGATTACGTTCCAAAAAAGATAAAGCAGAGTGACTTCATTAAGTCTATCTTCAATATGTATAATCTTTATGCTACAATTGACAACACTCAGCCAAATAAGATTAACTTAATCCATCGAGATGCTTTCTACGATGCCGGTACAGAGGTTGATTGGACATACAAGCTAGCAAAAGACCAAGAGCAAGAACTATCGTTTTTACCTGAACTGACAAGTAAGAAAATAATTCTTACATATGCAGATGACAAGGATAACCCAAACACTATTTACACAAATGCGACAAGTAATATTTATGGACAAGCAGAAGTAATTTTTGATAATGAATTTGTTAAAGAGGTAAACACGAAAAAATTATTATTCTCACCTACTCCTGTGATTAAAACAGTCTTTGGAGCTTTCGTTCCAATGATATCAGGTGCAGCACCTGAGACTAACATACGTATTTTATACGATAAGACTACTGTAGGTCAACCATTAGCAACGTGTGGCCAATTTTACATCTATGATATCGGAAGTGTTGGTCAAATCAACTTAACAAACTATCCTTTAGTTGGTCACTTCGATGACCCACTTACTCCCACGTTTGACATTAACTATGCTATATGTGATTTCTACTATTATCAACCATCTAGCTTAACTGACAATAATCTATACAATAGATATTGGAGGCGTACAATGGGACAAATCAATAATGGTAAGATGCTTACTGCTATGTTTAACTTGAAAGAGCCTGACATACAAGCAATGAAGTTAAATGATAAGATAAGAATAGACAACTCGTGGTGGAATATTAACAAGGTAATCGACTATGATGCTAATTCAAACAAGCTTACAAAAGTAGAATTAATTAGTATTGACAACGAGATTAACTTCTCACCATTTATGGGGCCAAGTGGGCCTATCATACCTAATCCTCCTGCAGCAATTGGAGCTATGCAGATGTTTGCGATGAGCAACGTAAACACGACTCGAATGATTACCACTAATGTATTTGGCAATCAAGCCAATGCTCAGGTAATGGGGAGAGGAAACATAATAGTAGGGGGAACGAGGTCAGTAGTTGTAGGTGATGGATACATAGTAAGTGAAAACGAATTGGCAGGTGACAACATAAGAGCTTCAACTTTTAACGGAGTTCCGGTAGGTATTACTCCTTTAGTTTATACTGCTACCATTTCTCAATTTGGTGTAGCTGACCCAATTGCTCAAGTGATTAATGATACAATAGGTGGTATCACTTGGACACGCTCAAACGTAGGTGAGTACGTAGGATATTTAGATGGGTATAACATAGGCGATATTATAGTCCCATTTTTTACTATTATGATTAATAATGTTTTCTACGATGGAATAGTATCTACAACTTATCTAGGTGCATCTAATGAAGTATATATAACCACCTCTCAAATAGGTACAGGTTACATTGATGGTTATCTTATAAACACAACAATAGAAATTAAATATTACATATAAAATGAACGAGGTAACAATCCCTATAAAATTAGTAGGTCTTGGCGAGATGAAGGCTGAGCTTAAGCAGATTAAAAATGAATTAGTAACTGCTACTGACCCGGCTGAGATTGAAAGATTATCCTCTAGAGCAGGTGAGCTTAATCAGAAGTTAAAGGACACTAATAAAACAATTAAGAACTTTAGTACAGGCTCTACAATTCAACAGGTAGGAAATCAAGTAAGTGGCATTAAGGATAGCTTGATGAACTTGGACTTTAGTAAGGCAGCCACTCAGGTAACTGCTTTTACAGGTACTGTTAGTAAATTCAAAGTATCTGATTTAACCAAGGGCTTAGGTTTACTTACAAGTGCTGTAGGAAAGTTAGGAGCTCAGTTTCTTAAGATGGGATTACAATTGCTAACTAACCCTATATTTTTGTTAGTCGTGGTGATAGTAGCTATAGTTTTAGCTTTCACGGTTTGGGAAGATAAACTAGGAAAATTTGGTACAGCCTTGAAAATTGCTTTTTTCGGAATATACATACTTGTAGAAGCTGTAAAACTTTTAATTGAAGGCTTTAAGAAACTTACTGATTGGTTAGGTTTGACTTCATTTGCTGCCGATGACAATGCTGAAAGAGTTAAAGCAGCTGCTGAAAAAAGCACTGAGGCTAGTAAAAAAAGAACTGAGCAAATATCTCAGTATTATGACCAAGAGATAGCTATGGCTAGAGCTGCAGGAAAAGATACTGTTGTCTTAGAGATACGAAAATCAAAAGAACTTGAAGCTGAAGCAGAAGTAAGAAAGGCTGCTGCTCAGGCAACATTGGACTCAATGGCCCATATGGTAGGTACAGCTGCTGAAGAAGAGAAACAAAAATTAAGGGATAAGCTTACAGAAGAGAATGAAATCATTAGGGGTGCCGATAATGCAAGGGAGGTGATGTATGCAGCCAATGAAAAGAAGGTAGCAGATAATGCAAAGAAGGTAGCAGATAATGCTAGGGCTGTTTGGAAGACTCTTAATGATAAGAGGATAGCAGACCAAAAAACTTTTGATACTAATAGATTAAATGCTGAGAGACAAATTGAAGACTTAAGGATAGCTGCGATAAAAGATGATGCTGTAAGAGAAGGGGAGTTACTTAAAGAAAAGTACGAAAGGCTACGAGCTGACTTACTTAAAGATGCTACCAAGAATGATATTGAAAAAGCAGCATTGCTAAAGGCATTCAATTTAGCAGAAACTCAGGAAAAGGATAAAATGACTGAGGCTGCAAAGAAAAAAGAAAACGAAGCCTATCAGGCACTCAATGCATTGAAGATAGCCAATATGGTTGAGGGTGAGGCTAAGATAGCAGAACAGCAAAAGGTAGCCTATAACCAATCTATTAATGCAGCCAAAGAAAAATATGGGGCAGACTCTGCACTATTTATTGAAATTCAAGATGAGTTAGCAAAAGCAGATGCAGCTACCACAAAAGCTAGAGGAGATAAAAAGATAGCTGACCAACAGGCTCTATTGAACTCACTCAATGAATTAGGATTAACTGATGACCAACGGAAAATATTAGCCATTGAAGCTCAGTATCTAAAAGAGCAGGAACTTGCTAATGGTAACGCTGAGACTTTGCTAGCATTGGAAAATAAGCATAAAGCAGATATTGAAAAAGTTGAGAATGATGCTGCTATTGCTAGAATAGAAAAAGAAAAACAAGTCAGAGATTCTAAACTAGCTTTTGCTAAAGACACAGTAGATGGACTTACCAACTTAGGTGGTATGCTTATCAAAGACCAAAAGAAATTAGAAAAATTCAACAAGGCAAGTGCTTTAATTCAAATAGGTATAGACACGGCTAAGGCTATCTCTTCTTTGGTGGCGGCTGCTAATATGAACCCATTTAATGCTGTGACAGGTGGAGGTGCAGGTATTGCTCAATTTGCAGCCGGCATTATTCAAATTGCTACCAACGTAGCTAAAGCAAAACAAATACTTTCTTCACCCGGTACAGCTCCTAGTGCAGGTGGTGGTGGTGGCGGAGGTGGTGGTGGTGATACAGGAGGAACTTCGGCTGCTACAGTTTTACCTCAAGCAGCTCAACTCTTTGGTTCATCAAACAATGCAAGCACTATGAATGCAGGCGGAGATAACTCAAATGAAGGAAATATGACAGTAACAGCTGTAGTAAGTGAGACACAAATAACAAACGTACAAAATAAAATAAATTTGATTAATAAAAACGCCGAACTATGAACAGCCTCCAAGCAATAACAAACCACATCATTGCATTTTACACAGCTCATAAGCAAGTCTTTAAGGTAGGAACTGATTTTAAAGAGCAACTTTATAACTTTGCTACTCAAGATGAAAAGTATCCCCTCGTTTATATTGTACCTAGTGGAGTTATCCCAACTGAGAACACAACTGAGTTTACCTTCGATATCTATTGTTACGACATTATTCAAAAAGATAGAACCAATATTATAACTATCTTAAGTGATACACAGCAAATATTAAATGATTTATATATCTATTATATGGATAGTAATGATTATTCTTTTGATGTTGTAAGTGTACCTGTGTTCACACCTTTAAATAATGATTTGCTTGATTATGCTGCAGGATATCAGATGAGTATTACACTAACTGTCAATGATTGGACTGATTGCGCTGTGCCAATCTAAACAAATCACAATACTAAACTAATATAGTTATGGCGAACACACTACAACAAATAGCAGATAATCTAGGCGTAACAGGATATGATAATACTAGCCTACTAATTGGCATAGCTGATTACTATGGTGTTAATACTAACCGCTCACTATGTCTAATGTATGATATTTTACTAGCTCAAGGAGGTGATGCTGATAACTCTTTAAATTATCTAGAGGATATAGTAACAACATTAGGAGGGCGTAGAAATTCAAAAGATGTATTACAAGAATGGCAAAACATAACTAATTAACTATGGGTTGGTGGGGAAATTGGAGATTAACAGCTCCTGCACATATCGGAGATTTACAGCCAACAGATTTGCTTGATTGCACTTCTATAATTGGAGGTGTAGAAGTAAATAATACTATTACAGGCGCTCAGATTATCGCAGCTGCTAGTGGTGGCACTGCAACTTGGGGAAGTATCACAGGTTTACTACCTGCTCAAACTGATTTGCAAAGTGCATTAAATGCTAAGCAAGACACGCTAGTAAGTGGAACAAACATAAAGACCATTAATTCAACATCATTGCTAGGCAGTGGTGATATTGTTATAGCAGGTGCAAGTCCTTACACTACAGTAGGAAATGCTACCGGAACATTAGTAAACAATTCTACCACCAATACCATTAGTGCATCTATCCTTATACCTGCTAATACCTTAGTACCTACTCAAGTACTACAGCTTAGGTCACAAGTTCGTAAGGTAGGAGGCGCAGGTACAACTAACGTAAGATTCTACATTAACACGATTAATAGTTTAGTGGGTGCTACTCAAATAGCTCAAGGTCAAAATATGACAGGCTCAGGACTTATGCAAAGAGTATCTAGAGATTTCTACATTACTAATAGTTCACTTCAATGTTATCTACCAACTAACCCCATTTCTACAGATGCATCTAGCGGTGCTATGACTAATGTGGCTTATGTACTTGCTACACCTTACTACCTTATTGCAGCAATACAATGCTCAACTTTACTAGACGATGGAACAATTACAAGACTTAATTTAATGATTTACTAATGGCGAATTATCCTGTATCTGCAACTTTCAATGTTCTCTATCCTACTAGAAGAAGAATGGCAGCCATATTAAAAAGAATAATTATGTCAAATGGTCTATTTCAAGAAGGTACACTTGTAGATAGTATAAGGATAAATGCTAAAGTACCTGCATTAGGTAACATAGAAATTGAAATAATAGCGATGTATTACTTTATGTATCTTAACAATGGTGCTACTTTATGGAATGGTGGGGTAATAGAACCTTATGATTTGGTCAGACAATTCACACAAGAACTAGATGCTGCAGGTATTACTACTGAAATATATCAACAATACACTGAATGGCTTACGCAAAAATATCCTATAATGGACATTGCTAAAATTTATGAAGGTCAAAAGGCTATCGTATATTCATTCTTTCCGATAGAAGCTCCTGCAACGTGGGTTGATGGCTATCCTCTAGATGTATAATTCTACTTTTTATAAATTATTAAATTGTAAATTTACACTCTCTAAAAGCCTTATGTTTATTGAGTTTTCCATTATCTTTATATTTATGTATAATCTATCGCCAAAGTATTAAAGTTGCTTAAATCGCTTTAAAATGCATTTTAAACGTATTTGTGTTTTATTGTTTAGATGTCTAATTCTTTTTTCATTCCCAACATATTGAACACATAAGTAAGTGGTAATGCTCCGATTGCTTCAGATTTAGTCAAATCATTATTACACAGGCCGTATATCATACGCTCCCAACTCCATTTTGATTCTTTCTTAATATCCTCCTCCTCTTTCAATTCTTCAGTTGTAAGTTCTTCTTTCTCTTCTTCTGATAATTCCGATAACTCTTCGCCATTAAATAAATTTTTATATGTATTTAGAAAGTTGTCACGAAACTTTAAGAACTCATTAATAATACCATATACTTCTGTAATTGGAAGGTCTAAAAATTTATCTGCTCTAATAGTACAATCGTAATCATATGGCTCAATTATTTCTTCACCCCACTCATTTACCTTAGTTTGCCTGTAAAGGATAGCACAAATCTTATCTAAGTTAGTTATGTAATTATTGGTAAAATAATAATCAAGGTCTATATACTCATATAAGCAAAGTTTACTAAAAGGCTTAACTTTCATTCCTAGAAGATTATGCTTATATTGTTTCGATGGTTCTGTATTTGACCACTTCATATCAGCAATCATTTTTACCATATCATCTAGGTCTAACTCATCTACTTCTTCATAGCTCATATCAGTAACGATAGAAATCATCTCACTATTATAGCTATTAGCTCCTTGACTTTTGTCTATCTCATTTATCTCAATAAACTGTTCAAGCGTTATTTCACTCCACTTCTTCGGCAAGTACATCTTCTACTTTATCTACTTGTTTGATTAGCTTGTTAGTAATGAAGAGTAAATAAGGGATAGCTATGTTAGCCTTAAGTTCCTTAATTAATTTAGCTTTTAATTTTAAGTGGGCTTCAGCGTAATGTTCTGCAGGTGTAAGGTCATCTCTTTTAAAGAAAATTGCTAGTATATCTGATATGTATCCTTTTGGTTTCGATATGGCTATCTTTTCAATTAGCTTAGTGTCTCGAACTGTCATCTTAAGTTCTGCAGTATAGTTGTAACCTGCTAATTCAATTTGAGAAATCGTAGGGTACTCAATCTCAGGTATAGTGTTGAACTGATTTGTATACTCGATAAAGTCAGCCACATCGACATCGTAAAACTCACTTTCAGCTAAGCCTAAGCTACCAAAAATCTGCAGATGCCTATCTACAGCATCAAGCTCCTTATTGTTGCTTAGCTCTGTTATTACTTCAAATTGGTCTATTGTCAATTCGTCAAGTTGGTTTGGAATTTCTTTTCCTAAAATAGTTATCATAGTTTTTATTTTTTTACAAATATATAAATAAATATAATATAGGTATGGCAAAAGATAATTTACCTGTTTATAAAATTACGATTGACCCCGAATACTCTGAAAATGGAGAAGATTTAGGCATTGAACAAATCGCCTTCACATCAACTCCTGCCATAAGAGTGATGGGCCTAGCTTTCAATTCTCAGGCTAAACCAATGATTTTTACCGATGACATAAAATATCGAATAGTTGCGCCTGCCCTCATACCTATGGAGATTTATCGTAAAGATGACGAAGATGGAAAGGAGTATTACGTAAAGTTTACGATAGAAGAAATCGAAAAGATTCATTCCAAATTTATGAAGGATATGAGTAACAAAGATTTATTCAATTTAGAACACGACACTGAAAAGACAGTACCGGCATATATTTTAGAAGCTTGGATTGTAGACACTCCTAAAGAGGACAAAGCATACTCAAGTTTTGGAATAGAAGTACCTGAAGGAACACTAATGGTAACGGCACAAGTAACTGATAAAGAATACTACGCTCAATTGGTAGCAGATGGTCAAGTTGGTTTTTCAATCGAAGGCTATCTAGGAATGAAGTTAAAAGAAGAAACACAATTAAAACTAAATAATATGAATAAATTACCGGATGGTGAACACTTAATTGACGGCAAAATCTACGTTGTTGTTGGTGGTGAAATTACCGAAATTAGAGAAAAAGAAGTAGTTGAGGCTGAACTAGCTGATACTGTAGTAGAAGAGGAGGAAGTGGTAGAAGAGGAAACAATGGCTGTTGACCCTGCAATGGATGCTGAAGCTATACTAGAAATAGTTCGCCCATTAATTACAGAACAAGTTGACGCATTAGTTGCTATGATAGCTGATTTAAAAAATCAACTAGAAGAATCACTTGTAGTAGAAACAGAAGAAGAAGTGGTAATGGAGGAGGCTGTAGCATTGAGTGTACAGCAAAGATTAAGTAACTTTAATAAATTTAACACAAACAAATAAAAACAAACAAAATGAGAAAATTAAGATTTGATTTAAACAATGGTGCAGGGGCAACCCTTACACCAAATGCAGAGAGCTTTTACGCTCAAGCTTACTTGGGTTCAAGTGACATCGTTGACAACTTTCGCACACTTCCGGGTGTAAAATTCGAGGTAAAAATTGGCACAGTATCTTTTGGAGATATTTTACAGCCTTCAACTTGTGCTTTTACTGCGCCAACTGATGAGCTAACCGCTAAAAAAATGTCGGTATGTGCTTTGTCTAGTATGGCTCAGATTTGCCAATTTGACCTAGAGCAGTCATTCGTTTCTTTGCAAATGGCAGCAGGTTCAAACGGAGATTTCTCTGTTGCATCTTTTATGTCTTTTTATTGGTCTGAGATGGCGAACTCTATCAATGGCTCAATCGAGACTTTGAGATGGCAAGGTGATTCTTCTTTACCAAGTGGCCCACTTTCTTTATGTGATGGTTATGAGGTAGCTCTTACTGCAGGTTTAACTGCTCCAACTGATACAGTTATCAATGGTGGTACAGGTGCAATTCTTACCTTTGCTACTTTATTAACTAAATTAGATGCTGCTTACGCTTTAGTACCTGCTTCTATCGCATCTAGAACAGCTGATTTACGTTTCTATTTACCGACACAATTGGTAAACATTTATCGTCGAGGTGTGGCTGCAGGTAACACTCAAGCTTTTATTACTCAAGATTTAGCTTTAACTTACTTAGGAATTAAGATTGTTCTTTGTCCGGGTATGTCAAACAACACTTTTGTAATGACGCTAAAAGACAATCTCGTTTATCTTTTTGACGGTGAAGGTGACCCATCTGACTTGAGAGCTGTAAACTTATCTGATACAGTAGCTGAGCCTTATATCCGTACTCGTGCGAATATGAAAATTGGCTTTGACTATGTAAATGGTAAAGACATCGTTTTCTATTCTTAATTATTCTTAATATTCACTCATAGAGGGAGGCAACTCCCTTTATATAAAACTAAAAAATTATGCCAACTTGTCAAGCCTTAGAGGCGATTTTAAAGAGTTGCGATTCAAATAGTGGTGGTATCTACGGAATATGGATAAACCAACAAGATGAAATCGCATCTATCACACCTGTAGACCCATCTGCCGTTGCCGGATGGTCTATCACAGCTATCACTTTACAAGCTCCGCCTGTATTGTTTGAAAATTTATATATTCGTAGAAATACATCTAGCTACACTGAAGATGCTGCAATTGATTTAATCAATGGTAGTTCATTTGTTACTGCGACTATTAACTTAATGTTCCAACGAAGAGAAGCAGATAAGTCTAGAGCTATCAAAATTCTTGGTTCAGGACAGCAGTATTTAACTGCAGTAATTTTAGATGCTAATGGTATTTATTGGTACTTCCCATATTTACAAGTAACAGCTGTTGCTGAAGGCTCCGGCCAAGCTCGTGCCGATGGTTCTAAATACCAAGTTACACTCGTTTCTGAAAATGAATACTTGGCCTATGAGGTCAATATGCTACCTGCTGCATTATCTGCTATTGGTATTTCTTAATACGAATAAAACGCTTAAAATCAGCCCTACAATTGTGGGGCTTTTTTTATTTATAAACATTTGAAAGTAAAGATATAATATAGGTATGATATACATTGAGCAGGGCGTAGTAAATCAAATAGTTTTAACTTTAACAGAGGTCACAACTGTACCTACTCCCCATTATCTTTTTGCTTTTACCAATGAGATGAATACTACTAGCAGTACTAAATTATTTACAACTGCTGACACAAGCTTATGGCCCGAAAGATACAATCTTTTTGTCTTAAATGAGCCGATAGACATTCCATTAAAGCAAGGGCAATTTACATATCAGATTTATCAAAGCTCAGTACCATACGTTTTACCTTTAACCATTGCACAATCAACAGGAGTAGTGATAGAAGAAGGTCGAATGGTAGTTAGTGGGCCGGTAGGAACTTCAATATACGACTAAATTATGGCTTGGTACAACTTTTTTAAGAAAGAAAATAAAACGATGGAAACGCTTGAGGGTTATCAATCTTTCTCAACTCCATTCTTACCTGTAGGCAAAGGTAATTTGACACTACCTTATGTCAATGGTAGATACTCAACTAATATGTGGGTTCGTTTTGGAAATGACAATTTATATCCTGAACTCCTTAACCAAATGTATTACGCTAGTCCTTTGCACGGTGCGATTGTTGACTATAAAACAAATGCAGTTATAGGTGGTGGATTTACTTTAGCTACTGATAAGTTAACAACTCCTGAAAAATTAGATTTGTATATGTTTGAGAGAAAAACGAAACTTAAGCACATAGTTAAGGCAGTTACAAAACAACTTATTGTACACAATAGAATATATTTCAAGTTATGCTTTGACAATAATAAAAAACTTATCAAGATTGAAAACATATCACCTGAAAAAGTAAGGATATCTAGATTTAAAGAGATGTATTACTTATGTGATGATTGGTCTACCAATATAGAAATTACAAGTATTAAACCTTATCACGTTTCTTGTTCAGATTACGAACAACTATATTGTTACGAAATTAAGTCTTTGGGTCAAGATTTTTATAGTTTGCCTCAATACAGTTCTTGTCTAAATTTTGCATTTTTGAGTGGAGAGCTTTCGTACTTTGCTAAGTCTAATATTCAAAATAGTGTTTTTCCTAGCTTTGCTATGATGTTCCCAAAAAGACCACAAAGCGAAGAAGAAAAGCATATGATTAAAGAAACCATAGACCGAATGAAAGGAGCAGCCAACGCAGGAAAAGCTGTTGCCTTTTTTGCCAATTCTGCTGAGCAACTTCCTAAAATAGAAGCAATGCCAACTAATGGCAATGACAGTTTGTTTCAGGAAGCTTCACAGCTTAACACGGAACAAATATGTTTTGCACATACGATTGACCCAATATTAATGGGAGTACGTACTACCGGTAGCTTAGGTGGTGGTGCAGATATTAAGCAGGCGTATGTCATCTTTGAGAAGAATGTAGTAATGGAACTTAGAAGTTGCGTTCAACATATTTTCAACGAGTTACTAACAATCTCTAAGATACCTGCTGAATTTACAATAAATAACTTTCAGATAATAGATGATTCAATCGTAGAACTTGAAGGTGACGCTTCTAGAATTAATAACTTAATAAGCGCTATGCACCCTACAGTAGCTCAGAAAATTTTAGATAATATGACACCAAACGAGATACGAGCTTTAGCAGATTTGCCCCCAATTGAAATAACCCCTATAACACCTACACTATAATGTTATATTTTATCACTGAAACTTACTTAAAGGTAAACACTCCTATAACTGCTAACGTAGACGTAACAGATGTTACTCCATACATCGCTACTCAAGCTGCTCTAAGAATACAACCAATACTAGGTACTACTTTTTACAATCATATGTTAACGGCATACAATGCTCAAACCTTAACTCCTGACGAAATAGATTTAGTTGAATTTATTCAGCCTGTTATTGCTTGGAGAAGTGCAGAAGATGCTGTCTTTGGCTTAACTTATCAACTTAAGAACAAAGGTTTGCAAACACAAAACGGAGACTATTCTGCTAGTGTATCTAGGAACGAGGTAGCTTTTGGAATGGAACACTACGCTCAAAAGGCATCATTCTTTGAACAAAGGCTTATAAGATGGCTACTAACTAACAAGAATCTATTTCCTATTTTTATTTCAGCTACTAATACTGATACTGATTTACGACCAATGTTTAACCATTGTAATTGTATTACACCTTATCAACTTACTTGCACAGGTTTATGTGGTAATTTCTTAGAGAACGGATACAATAACGCTATACTTATCTTATGAGAATGCAATTAGCTATCTTATTAACTTCAATTAAACAATCAATGGTTCAACTATTAGCCGTTATAGGTGCTTTCTTTTTACCTATATCCGGTATATTATTTTTAATTGGTTTTGCGATTATTGTAGATACGCTAACAGGTATTTGGAAAGCTAAAAAACTAGGAATACCTATTACATCACGAAAGCTTTCGGCAATTGTATCAAAATTGTTTTTATATGAGGTGGCAGTAATTGGATTTTATCTTATAGATTATTGGATACTCAACGATATAATTCTAGTTTTTTTCAGTATACCTTTAATGCTCACAAAAATTCTATCTCTAGTACTTTGTAGTATAGAGGTCATCTCCATTAATGAGAACATAAAAGCCGTAAAAGGCATCGACATATGGTCAGCTTTTAAGCAATTACTACAACGCTCTAAAGAAATTAAACAAGATTTAAATGGAATTAGACATAACCAAGATAGTTCAACACCGTCTATCTAAAGACCAATTTGTTGACGAGATTACTGACAAAAAACAAATCTATTTGCATCATACTGCAGGTGGGCCATCAGCTGTTAATGTGGCTAAATTCTTTAACAGTCAAGAGGGCAAGGTAGCGACAGCGTTTATCATAGATAGTAATGGTACAATCGTGCAATGTTTTAGCTCTAAAAATTGGGCGTATCACTTAGGACTTAAGCAGGAAGTGTTTACTGAGTCAGGAGTACCATACAAGAGTCTAGATAAAATATCGGTAGCTATTGAAATTTGTAACTATGGGCCACTTACAAAAAGAAATGGCTACTACTACAACTATGTTGGTGGCAAAGTAGATTATACGCAGGTAACCGAACTACCAATTAAATACAAGGGACATATTTATTGGCAGGCTTATACAGATGCACAAATAGAGTCTACTCGACAACTGCTAGTCTACTTATGTGACCAATATAAGATACCTCGCACTTACTATTCTACTATATTTGATATAGACAAAAGAGCTTTGCGAGGGGAAAACGGAATCTTTACTCATAATTCAGTAAGAAAAGACAAGAGTGATATTTACCCTTGTCCTAGAATGATACAAATGTTACAAAACTTATGAAAAAACTAATAGTCTTTTTAAGCGTTTTAACGCTCTTTAATTGCTCAAGTGAACGCAAGGCACAATACCACTACAAAAAAGCTCTTAAACACGGCTTAAAATTGATTCAGGATAGCGACACGATAAGAATTACAACAATAGATTCAATTCCTATAATAGTAAACGATACAATTGTTTGGGAAAAAGTAGTTACGACTAAGGACTCGGTTATTTTTTTTAAGAATGTTTATTTGCCAAAAACGAGATTTCAAACTAGGATAGAATATCGTTATAAGACTAAGGTGCTTAAACAAGATGTACTTAAATACAAGTATATTTACAAGACTGAAAAAAAGCAAAAATCAAAAACTAATTGGATACTCCTAGTTTGGGGCTTCATTATAGGAGTACTTCTATCTTTTATCACTAAACTACTCCTTAAACTATATCTACCTTTTTAATGATAAGAAAAAGATTGTTTTTCGACATAGAAACTAGTTTTAATGTTGGAATATTTTGGCGAAGTGGTTATAATCTAACCATCAACCCCGGTGACATCATTCACGAAAGAGCCATTATATGCATCTGCTATAAATGGGAAGGTGAAGACGAAGTACATAGCTTAGAATGGGATAGTAAGCAGTCTGATAAAGCAATGCTAAAGAAGTTCTTAAAGGTTATGGCACAAGCAAACGAAATTGTAGCTCACAATGGTGATAGGTTTGATATGAAATGGCTTAGAACTAGATGCATCTTTCACGATTTACCAATGCCTCCAATACATAATACAATTGACACTCTTAAAGAGGCTAAAAGATACTTTAACTTTAACTCTAATAAACTTGACTATATCGCCAAGTTTTTAGGAGTAGGTAAAAAGATGGATACAGGAGGATTAGACTTGTGGAAAGACATCGTATTTAAAAAATCACCGGAAGCGATGGCTAAAATGGTAGCATATTGTAAGATGGATGTTAACGTCTTACAGGCTGTCTTTGATAAGCTCAACACTTACACACAATCTAAAGTTAATTACGCAGTATTAACAGGTGGAGATAAATACGAATGTCCTCAATGTAGCACTAACAATGTACGATATAATAAGAAGGTCACGACCTCAGCAGGTACAATCCATCATTGGCTAGTATGTAACCCTTGTAATAAATATTTCAAGGTCAATAATAAAACTTATCAAGATTGGGTAAAGTATAGAATAATAAAGAAAAATATTTCTTAATTTAGCGACAAGTTTATTGGTTAGTGAAACCCTTGCATCTTTGGTTAGTTTAGCAAGGGTTTTTTTTGTCTAGTTTTTTATGTAATAAACTTGACATTCTTGTCACAAATCTTTGTAGAATTTTACACTATAAAGTTAGTTTTAACCAACATTATAGCTAGAATAATGACATAATGTATGATATATCTAACATAATAACTATTTTTTGAGAAGTATATTTAAGGTTTTTTCAGGCTATATCCTGATTTTTTTGCAATTTTTTCAGGCTATTTCCTTATTTTATTATGTTCAAATTATTGCGTTTTCTATACATAAGCTTTTATTATGTTCATATTTTATCCTTATTCCTTATTTATAATCATTATAAATTACATTTTTTTTTATTGTTAAAACGTAATAGACACAAGTGTTTTATAAAAAACTTTGTTAATTAGTTAAAAATAATTGTTAAAATATTTGCAGTTATGAAAATAGTCTTTATATTTGTATATAATTATTTACTAACCAATTAAAAACTAAAAAAAATGAAAACATTAGAAGACAAAATTCAAGCATTAAAAGAAGGTACAAAATTCGATATACCAATGATTTCGTTAAAATCAAAAATATCAAGAGTAACCGACAAGGCAATTGAATTAGGTGGGGGCAATGGTTGGATACCAAAAAGCGCAATTGTAAGTTTTGATGAATTAACGGGCGAAATGCACTTGAGTTTATGGCTTCAAAAAAAATTAAATGAAAAATCACGCACACGTGGGGGTGCATATTAATTATTTATTAACCAATTAAAAACTAACCAATGAAAAACACAACAAAAGATTACAGGATTGAATTTCAAGACGAAAATCAAAACGAATTATGGACAAGTATTGTAACAGCAGTAGACCTAAAAGATGCTATGGATTACGCATACAAATTAATGGCAGTAACAAGCCACAATGATTTAACCACCTTTATAATAACTGAGCTATGACAACAGAACAAATGACAGCTACTATCCTCCTTTATTCAATAGAGTTGAGAGATGAGTATAATCAAATGGCCGGTGCGTTCGGACACACTGACCCTGCGACTCAACGACTACAAACAAAATATGTAACGCTTTTAATATTAATCGAAAAACTAGGACTAGATGAAAATTATTGAAATAATAAAAGGCTTAGCTGCCTTGACACTCTTTTTAATAGCAATGTATATATCCTGTGCGTTATGAGTTACGAGATAGATTACGTAAAAAAAGGCTACCTTAACGTATGGTGGGCCTCTGAAGATGGGGGTATCGTATACACTGCTGAGTTTAGATGTTACTTCGTTGAGGAAGGCGTTTATGAGGCATTGCTAGTTGATAGCTACCAAAGAGGTAAAAATTATATCATATTTACTCCCTTAACTAGCCGAGAGCTAGAAGAGACAACCCAACTTGTAGAAGATTGGTTTTATAATAACCCTGAAAATATATAAATATGGAAACAACTGAAAACACATTTACACAAACAACCTTTAGCCTTAAACGGAAGATGCAATGGTGGCGTGAACAAAGCGTTGAAGGCGACAAAGGCGGGAGCTTCAATTTAAACCTTTACTTAGATTATTTAAGCGAACAAGAATTTAACGAAATACCAAATAGTAATGAGACATTATAAAATTACATACGTGTTTTATTTAGACACTAACTGCACTAAAAAAACAATCGGTTATCGTGTTTTGAAAGCGCTTGACCGCGACCACGCCATAATGCGTATGGCAATGCAAAGAAAATTAATATTAAAAGTTGAAACAATATGAAAAAACTAATCGAATACATTTATTTACTAATAATTACTTATACATATGGAAACCTTGATTAAACGAATACACGAAATAATTGAAATAGAAAATTTGCGAGAACGAACAAAGAAACCAACTAAAGTACACAGGAGATGGTTCATATTTTCTTACCTGCGAAAAAATAATTATATTCTCCGTGAAATTGCTGAACTCTTCAATATGAATCACGCTACTATTATTCACGGAATTACACAGGCTGCATTGTTTGAAAGAGTAAAAGACGAAATGTACCTAATAGATACGATTGATTTATTTGAGGAATTTAATAACAAAACAATTAAAATAAAAGAGCGCAATTTAATAGATGACATAATGGAAGGAAAAAACTACCACGATTTGGCTAAAATTAAAAAGCGTTTACAAAACAATGTTTATAAAAATTAAGATTATGAGCGGATGGATAAAAATACATAGACAGATTTTAGAATGGGAATGGTACTCAGATACAAATACTTTTCGTGTTATGTTACACTTGCTACTTAAAGCAAATCACAAAGAAAAAAGATATAGAGGAATGGAGTTAAAAGTTGGCACAATAGTTACATCAAGGGATATTTTATCACTAGAAACCGGGTTAAGTATTAGACAAATACGAACATCTTTAGACAAGCTAAAATCGACCAACGAAGTGACCATTAAAACAAGTTCACAAGGTACTATAATTGAGTTAGTTAACTATGAAAAATATCAACTAACGACCAACGAGCGACCAACGAGCGACCAACAAACGACCACTAACAAGAATGTAAAGAAAGAAAAGAATGATAGAAGTATATTTATTGAACCTACTTATAGTGATATTCTTGAGTATTGTATAGAACGAAAAAACGGAGTTGATGTAAACAAATTTTTAAATTTCTACTCATCTAAAGGATGGATGGTTGGTAAGAATAAAATGATAGATTGGAAAGCTTGTGTACGAACTTGGGAAAAACCAATTGAAATTAAAGAAGTAAACGAACCTAATAAATGGAAAGCACCGTGGAGTTAAATGGATTCAAGATTACAGAAGCCGGTGATGTTATTACCGAACTGTTCAGATATCGTGATAATTATAATCAAAAAGGAAAGTATCTAGGTTTTGCAAAGTTACACGAACATTACTCAATGAGCTTGGGAAATTGCACCGATTGGACAGGTTTTCCGATGAGTGGAAAGACTCAAGTATTAATGGAGTGTTTAATGAATACTTCTAAGTTTTACGGATGGAAACATTTAGTTTATTTTCCTGATGTTGGTTCTAATGTTGAGATTGTAGCTGACTTGATTAATAAAAAGACAGGCAAAAGCTTTAATCCACTAGATAGAAACGTTATTCAAGATAGAGAAATTACTCAAGCAATTGATTGGGTTTTAAATCACTTTAAAATTTTGACTAAAAAAGATGTAAAAGCTAAATTAACACCGGTTCAATTTTGGGATATGGCAGTAGAAATTAAAAAAAATCAAGAGCTTCATACTGCATCTATTGATAGTTGGAAGGATTTAAATCACCCTTACAATGACTATGGAGGTTATGCTCAATATCTTGAGTATGTTTTACCATATAGAAATCAAATAGCAGAAAATAATGATTTGCACTTGCATACGATTATACACCCAAAATTAACTGAAAAGGAAAACGGAAAACGAAACGCTCCTGTGCCATATGACTTGAAGGGTGGTAGTGAGTGGTTTAATAGTGGTAAATGTATGATTACAGTTCATAGACAAGACCCAACTTTTAATCTAGCAGAAATACATTTTAATAAAATAAAGCCACGAAGTAATGGTAATATTGGAATGATAGAAATATGGTTTGACAAAGAGAGATTGAGCTATTTTGAACAAAGTAACCCATCGCCAAATGTATACGAAAAGGCATATGCAAGTAAACAAATAATAAATTTATAGCAAAAACACAAATACGTTTAAAATGCATTTTAAAGCGATATAACGAACTTTAATATATTAACGATAGATTATACATAAATATAAAGATAATGAAAAACTCAATAAATATCAAGGGTGTAGAGCTTATAAATTTATAACTTAAAAAAACAATAATGGAACTAGAACTATTAAAATCTAGAGTAATTTTACATAAGACATTGCTCAAGCTTAAAGCAAGTAGAGAGGAAATCGAAGAGAAAAACGAACATAGAAAAGACTTAATTAATTCTATGCTAGAAACAGAAAACGAGTTAAGCGAAGTATTGACAACTTTTTTGATTTTAGAGAAACAAGCTAGAGAATTTTCACAAAGTGCTTATAGACTTGAAAGATTAAATTTGGAATTAAAATGTGAGATAAAACAATTGAACAATGAACTTAAAACAAATAATTTTTAAAAACTAACAAAATGAAACAAATTAAATTAAGAAACAAAATATTAAATGATAAATACACGGAATATATTTTCGAAGCATTTGATATTCAAAACAAAGATGAAACATCAGTTGATATAAATATGAACTTTGGTGATTGCAAAAACTTTGATTGGAATATAGGAGTGATATACGGAGGTAGTGGTACAGGTAAAACAACTTTACTAAAACAATTTGGAGTTTTAAAATCTATAGAGTTCGATAGTGAAAAGGCATTGATATCAAATTTTGATTGGTTAGAACCTCAAGAAGCAACATCTTTATTAAGCTCGATTGGTTTGAGCAGTGTACCTACTTGGTTAAGACCTTTTCATACTTTAAGTAATGGAGAACAATATCGAGCAGAACTAGCGTATAAGATAGGTAAAGCTCAAGAGAATGAAGTTGTATTAATTGATGAGTATACCTCAGTTGTAGATAGAGATGTGGCTAAGTCAATGAGTTTTGCACTTCAAAAATACATAAGACGTTACAACAAGAAAATCGTATTGGCTTCGTGTCATTTTGATATTATGGAATGGTTGTTGCCTGATTGGACTTATTCACCACTTAAAGGACGTGTTGAAAGACACGAATGTCGAAGGCACAGCCGACCAACCATTAACCTTTCGATATTTCGATGTAGATATGCAGCTTGGAATATATTCAAACAACATCATTATCTAAGTCAAGAGTTAAATGCAGCTGCTAAATGCTTTTCGTTTACTTTAAATGACAAGCCACTAGGTTTTATAGCTATTTTACCAATGCCTAGTGGTACAGTAAAAGATGCTTTTAGAATAAGTAGATTTGTAATCTTACCTGATTATCAAGGTCTTTCACTAGGAATAAAATTATTGAATTATTTTGGAGCAATGTATAAATCAATTGGTAAAGTATTGTATATAAAAACATCAAACCCTGCATTGTTTAATGGTATGATAAATAATATAATTAATTGGAAATTAGTAATGGAAAATAATAACATTGCTCAAATAAAAAAGACCAATGAAAAATTAATTCTAGATGGAAAAGATAATGGTCTTAAATTAAGAAAAGAAAGCATAACAAAAAGCTATAAATATATCGGAGAAGAAAGCAAAGAAGATTTATCAATCTTAAAATTTAATGCTGATGCTTGGAAAGATGTTGCACAAAATCAAATAAGTTTATTTTAATATGAAAAAATGTAAGAATTGCAAAGAACCATTTACACCCGTAAATTTTAATCAAAAGTATTGTCTAGAAAAGGAATGTGTTCAAATTTGGATAAAAAGTCAACAAGACAAGCAATGGATTAAAAAAAAGAAAGAAATGAAAGATAAGCTTCAAACAGTTCAAGAGCTTCAAAAACTAGCACAAGTATACTTTAATTCATTTATACGGAATAGAGATAGAAACAAAGAGTGTATCTCTTGTGAAGCTCCACTAGGCAAAAAGTTTGATGCCGGCCATTATTACAGCAGTGGTGGTCACAAAGTAATTACATACAATGAGGACAACGTACACGGACAATGTGTTTACTGCAACCAATACCTGCACGGCAACTTGTTAAATTATCAAATAGG
>Ga0209298_10000393_pt1 | contig 28897 bp, 27 predicted proteins | sample S_140806_EF_Meta_FD_187325 | JGI IMG/M metagenome (GOLD analysis project Ga0209298, IMG submission 187325) | Freshwater microbial communities from Lake Simoncouche, Canada to study carbon cycling - S_140806_EF_MetaG (SPAdes) (version 2) | ecosystem: Environmental > Aquatic > Freshwater > Lake ... | reverse complement strand
GTTGAGATTGGCGCGCAGCAGACGGCTGAGCCGATCAAAAAAGCCCATGGAGGGGGGGGGGCACTCGGGGCAACGTTAGGCGCTGACACGCTGATGCGCTGAAAGTTGTGGCCGCCGGTTTGCCGCGCTGGTTTGCCGCACCGGAGCCGACAACGGATAGGCAGGGGATCAAAGGCCGCTGGCTTCCAGGCCGGAGCGCTGGATGGGAACCGACAGGCCTCGGCAGCTGCCGCTTCAAGACAAGCCCTCTAGGTCATGCTGTAACAGATACGAGGCCAGATTGGAGATCGATCGACCTTCGCGAGTACTGCGCTCAACCAATTTTGTATAGAGCGAGTGATTCACCGTGATCGTGATCCTTTTTGGCCGCTTCAATTCTTGATTCAGATCGGAATCTGAAAGCTGTGAACCCTTTGAGAGTTCAGTGCTGGCCATGGCATGACTCACTTCGCCATAGCAATCATGGTTGCTGGTCACCCCACCTGGCAAGAGCTGGATTCACAGCCTGATAAAACCCTTTCACCTTGCCTCAATCGTCGCTCAACACTCGCAACGATCATTCGCCTCGGCAACGGCCAACACGGCAAGCGCCAGCCGCCTATCGTGGCCCTCTATGGCTGAACCATCCAGCCGCTCCAACCGCCGCGGCGCCGGCGACAGCCTTGGCATGCGGCCGCAAAACAGGGTGAACGTTCTGGTGCCAGGTGCTGCGGCATCCCCGGCGACCTCCCTAGGCGCTTGCCTGGAGAGCCTGCGCCGCCACTGGGAGGGCGAGGGGCAGTTGGCCGGCCTCTGGCAAGCCTGGCCGCGCATCGCCGGCAGTCAGCTGGCCCCCCACTGCCGTCCCCTCAACCTGCAGGGCGGCGTGCTCACGGTGGGGGCGGCCCCGGGGCCCTGGCTCCAGGCCCTGCAGTACAACCGCCACCAGCTGCTGGGGGCCCTGCGGGGGGCGGGCTTCAGCGTGCGGGATCTGCGCTTCCGCCAACACCACGTAGAAGCCACACCGTCCCACGGATCGGAGGTCGAAGCCGAGGTGTGGGCCCGCCACCCCAGCCGAATCGATGTGCATGGACTGGCGGACTGCCCCGCCTGTGGACGGCCGGCCCCCACCGGCGAGATGGCGCTCTGGGGCCACTGCGGCTTCTGCCGGCGCAACGCCCTAGCCGATCAGGGGATCGACGGAAGCCCCATCTGCTGAAGCAGCCCGGGCAAAGTGATCGTTGAAGTTGGCGGAGCCGGCTTGGTCAGGGGGGTGGCTTGGGGCGCCTGAGGAGCTGGTTGGGCTGGTTGGGGTGCCGCTTGGGGGGCCGTTGCCGCTGGGCCGGTGGGTTGGGTGGCTGGTTGGGTGCCCGCTGGAGGCTGGGCGATGCCGCCGGAAGCCGGTGGGGCGCCACAGGAACTTTCCAGGTGGGACATGTAGAGGGGGATCTGCTGGGCGGCCATGGCGCGGGCCTCGGCCTCGCGGTGCCAGCTCTTGGCGCTGTAGAGGGCGTCGATGTCGCGCAGGTCGGCGCGGCTCAAGTTGGCGCGAAGGAATTGCTCGGTGAGCAGGGGCTTGCCCTTGCGGCAGCGGGCCTGCACGGCATGCCAGCCCTCATGCATCAGGGTGTCGAGCTGGTTGCCGCGGGGGCAGACCACGATGCGGCGGGTCCCCCGGACATAGAGACCAAACAGATTGGGTTCCTGAACGCAGCGGGGGTGATTGCCCACCACCTCGAAGCCGTAGTTCTGGAAGGTGAGCACCATGGAATTGAAGGTTCCGGCCTGGTTAGCCGCCTTCAGGGGAAGGGAGCCCAGCACCAGGGGTGCGGCCATCAGCATGGCCCCGAGAGCCTGGCGCAGGCGAGCGGTTGCGGCCTTGGGCCTTGGGCTTAAGGCGGCGGACATCGGAAGCGCAGGCGACAACATCAGCGCCAATGCTAAGAACGGCCAGCCTTCGTGCCCCAAATTGACGGCATGCCACCGGGGCCAGAGAGCCCAGGTGGGAACGAGGGGTCCGGTCGCCCCGAAGGGCCGGCCGCGGCTCAGGGATCGGCGGCGCTGAACAGGGCCCGCCAGCTGGCCTCCAGTTCCGCAGCGGCCGCGGTGCCCTCAGGGGGGAAGGAGGCGAGGAAATCCTTATCAGCTGCGGGCACATAGGGTCCTTCCTTGATCTCCAGCATCACGGAATCCGGCTCCAAAGCCACCAGGGTGTGGATGATCCCCTCCGGCAGCTGGATCCCCCGCAGGGGACCGGCGGCATCGAGGCGCTCGCGGCCCCGCACCCCCCCGTGCTGATCAAGCAGCAAGAGGCCGATGGCCCCCTGGAGCACCACGAAGCACTCAAAGCCCGCCCCGGGTCGCTCGCGCCGATGGCAGTGGGGCCGCACATAAGTTCCGGGCTGCATCACATTGAGGAAGCGCTGCACCGGATCAGCCTCCGCATGGAGGTTGTGGTTGCGCCGCTGCCGGGGCAAGGAGCGGGCCTCGGCAGCCACACGCTCGAACAGGGTGTGATCGATCCGCTGGATCTCCTCAGCCATGGCTGCTCCAGGAGGGCACGGCCCCGTCGCCCCCGGCGGCATGGCGGGTCAGGAAGGAAGCGATGGCCCCATCGGGCATGGGACGCCCCATCAGGTAACCCTGCACCTCATCACATCCCTGCTGGAGCAGGCGGCGGGCCACCTCCACCAGCAGGGCATCGCCGGCGGCGTGAACGAGGGAATCGTTGATGGTCTTGAAGCGATCCACATAGCCCTTGGCTCCGTGGAGATGCTCAGGAGAAGGGTCCAAGAGCCACAACTTGCCTCAAACCACTATCGCAGCGAGGCCCGGGCGCTGCAGATCCGGATCCATTGACCCCATAGGCGGCAACGGATCCGGGTGTCACAGCCCGATCCCACGGCGGTTCAGCGGAGCTCCCGGCAACAGGCCGCGAAGGCCCCAGCCGGATCGGCCGCAGCGCTGATCGGCCGGCCGATCACCAGCAGGCTGGAGCCGGCGGCGATCGCCTGGGCGGGGGTCATCACCCGGGCCTGGTCGCCGGTGGCGCTGCCGCTCGGTCGGATGCCTGGGGTGACCAGGACGAAGGGCTCCGGATGGGCCTGCCTCAGGGCCGCCACCTCCAGAGGGGAGCACACGCAGCCGCCGATGCCGGCCGCCACCGCCAAGGCAGCCAGGCGCTCCACATAGGTGGGTACCGGTTCGCTGATGGCCAGTTCGCCGGCGAACCGATCGGCGGGCCAGCTGGTGAGCACCGTGACGGCCAGCAGGGTGGGGGGCTCCAGGCCCGCGGCGGCAGCCCCCTCGAGGGCGCCAGCCTGGGCGGCGGCCAGGGCCTCACCGCCGGCGCAGCCATGCACCGTGATCAGGCCAGCACCAAGGCGGGCGGCGCTGCGGCAGGCGCCGGCCATGGTGGCGGGGATGTCGTGGAACTTGAGATCGAGGAACACCTGCAGGCCCCGCTCGCGCAGCTGGGCCACCACGGCGGGCCCGGCGGCACTGAAGAGTTCCAGGCCCACCTTCACCCAGCGCAGTTCGGGGATGGCGCCGGCCAGGGCGAGGGCGGCGGCGGCATCCGGCCGATCCAGGGCCAGGATGATCTGCTCGGTGGGATCGATGGCGGGCGCCTGGGGCATGGGCGGCGGTCGGCAGGGGCGGCGCTGGGGACCGTAGGAGCAAGCGGCGCGGGAGGCTGAGGCGGCAGGTCCAGCAGGGAGCTGCCGGAGGAACGAAAAATGGCTTGCGCAGGAGAGCCAGCCTGGAGTAGCGGAGGAACCAGGGAGGTCTGACGGCAGGTCAGGCCGGGAGCAGCCGGAGGCACCGGGGGGGCCGCGCAAGGCTGCCTGTGGATCTTGGGTAACGTGCCCGCCGATCCCAACTGCAGGAGTCGCGGCGCCATGACCTACCCGCCGAGGGGCGGCCGAAGCCGATTCCTGACCCGGGTGCTCCGCAGATGCCTGGGATCCTTCCGTCTTCCCCTTGGACCCCGAGCCTTGGCCGTTGGCCCCGCCTTGCTGGCCCTGGGGCTGGCGACCCTGGCCCCACCACCGGCGGTCCGGTCAGCCGAGATCCTCAGGGTGGGAGTGCTCGACGGCTCTCCTCCCTGTTCGGAGCTGCGGGGGCCGGGGCGCTGGCAGGGCAGAGCTGTGGATCTATGGCACTTCGTGGCCGCCCGGGAGCGGCTGGCCTACACCCTCGAGCCCTTCCCGAACGCGAAGGCGCTGCTGGAGGCCAGCCGCCGGGGTGCGGTGGATCTGGGGGTGGGGTGTCTCACGATCACGCCGGAGCGGGTGGGCACCTACCGCTTCAGCCTGCCGTTCCAGGAATCGGGCGTGGCCCTACTGATGGGCACCAACCGCCTGGCCACGCTGCGGGCGGTGCTGGAAGGGTTGCTGGATGCGCGGCTGCTCGGGCTGCTGGCCGGCTACCTGCTGGCGATCGGGGCGTTGAGCGCGGTGGTGTGGCGCACCGAAGGGGGCTATCCCCCCGGAAGCGCCATGGAAGCGGGATCAGCAACGGGGCCGGCGGGCCCCTGGCCAAAGCGCGACTGGTGGCGCCGCTATTCCCTGGTGTTCCAGGTGCTGGCCACGGGCCCGGGCACCAACACGATCGTGGCCACCACCCGGGGCCAAGGGCTGGTGGTGCTGAGCTATCTGCTGCGGATCGTGTTCGGTTCGCTGATCGTGAGCACGATCACCCTCGACGTTCTCCGCCAAGCGCCGATGAGCGATGCGCTCCCCGACTCCCTCGACGACCTGGCGGGTCGACGCGTGGCCGCCCGGCCCGGCAGTGTGAGCGAGAAGCTGCTGCGCTCACCTCCGCTGCAGGGGAGGGTCACGGTGGTGCCGCTGCCGAAGCTCAGCGATGCGCCCGCCCTGCTGCTCAACCAGCGGGTGGATGCGGTGCTCGCCGATGAACAGCAGCTCCGCTATGTGCGGGAGCAGGTACCCCTGCGACAGCGCAGCCGCCTGCAGCTGGTGCTGGATGGACAGCGGCCAGAATCCCAGGCGTTCGTGTATTCCCCCCAGCTTCCGAAGGCCACTAGTGAGGGGATCGACCGGGCGATCAGCGAGGCCAAGCGCAATGGCCAGGTGCCCTGAAGGCTGGTTGGCCACGGACTGCACGGCGGCGCCCGGGAATAACACGATCGCGGCGTCCTTCAAGCCGCTGGAATCCTGGAGCAGGCTGCCAAAATTTCGGCCAAGCCCTCGCCGAGAGAATCCCTGGCAGCAGCCACGGTGGCGTAACAGAAGTTCATAGACTGGCTTTGGTCATCGAGCGGTTCCTGGACGGGTCCGCTTTTTTTATGGCCGGCTTGCTGGCCTGAGCCCTCAGCGGCTGATCGCCTTCCAGATCCACCAGCCCACCAGGCCCAGAACGATCCAGGGCAACAGCCCCCGGAACAGCAGCAGCGCCACCAGCACCACAGCGGCTGACACGGCGCTGCGCCGGGTCAGCGCCTTGGCGTCGTCAGTCATGTAGCGCCAGCGGGGAACGAGGGACATCGGGGGAGAGAACGATGAACCCAGCCAAGCCGTTGCCCACCGTGAGCACCAGGGGGGAAGACCGAAGTGAACCAGATACCCCCACCCAACCATTGCCCAGATGGACGATCACCCCACCGGAGAAGTGAGCTCCAGCCTGAGGGGATCACGGCTGGTCCAGTGGGGGCACTGGCGGGTGATCGGGGCATCCTGCGGGATCACGGCGCCCCACACCCGGCAGAGACCACAGACCCGCTGGGAACCGGAGTAGTTGGCGCAGGTGCTGCACTTGCTTGACCAGGGCCGAAGCATCCCTTTCTCCCTTAAGGATTTCTTCCAGTTTGCCCGTGGGGTGGGTCCGCCGGACCGTGGCCTCAATCACTCTTCACCGCCAGCCCTTCGTTCACTCCACCAGGCGCCGGAAGGTCTTCTTGCCGAGCTGCAGCACCTTGCCGGCCAGCTCCTGCGGCCCGCCGAACTCCTGGTTGGGATCGCTGAGCTTCTCACCATCGAGCTTCACCCCTCCCCCCTGGATCTGGCGGCGCGCCTCGCTGCTGCTGGCGCAGACGCCCACCGCCGCCAGCAGATAGAAGGCCTTGGCCGGAAAGTTCACCGCTGCCAGCGAGGCCTCGGGTACCTCCGCCTCCGCCGCCCCCGCCCCGGCAGCTCCAGCCACCAGCCGGCCCGCATCGGCCTGGGCCGCGGTGGCCGCCGCCACGCCATGGCGGGCCGCCGTGATCGCCAGGGCCATCGCCTTCTGGCGCTCGCGCGGGTTCTCCGGCAACGCCGCCAGATCGAGGTCGGTGAGCAGGGTGAGGTAGTCGTTCACCACCGCATCGGGCACCTTCTCGAGCTTCGAATACATCGAGAGTGCATCCTCCGCCAGACCCACGGTGTTGCCCAGGCTCTTGCTCATCTTCTGCACCCCATCGAGGCCCGGCAGGATCGGCAGCAGCAGGCCGAACTGGGGGCGCATGCCGTGGTGGCGCTGCAGATCCCGGCCCATGGCCACATTGAACTTCTGGTCGGTGCCGCCCAGTTCCACATCGGCCTGGATCGCCACCGAGTCGTAGCCCTGCAGCAGCGGATAGAGGAATTCGTGCAGGGAGATCGGCGTGCCGGAGCCATAGCGATTCGCAAAATCCTCCTTGGCCAGCATCTGACCCACCGTGCTGGTGCCGAGCAGGTCGATCACGGCCGGCAGGTCCATCGCCGCCAGCCATTCACTGTTGCGCCGCACCTCCAGCCGGCCTGGGGTTTCGAAATCCAGCAGCGCCCAGGCCGGATCCTGGCCCTGCCCCAGCTGCACCAGATAGGTTTCGGCGTTGGCCTCCACCTCGGCAGCGCTCAGCTGCACCCGGGTGGCGCTCTTGCCGGTGGGATCGCCGATGCGGGCGGTGAAGTCACCGATGATCAGCACGGCGGTGTGGCCCGCATCCTGGAAGGCCCGCAGCTTGCGGAACAGGATTGAGTGACCCAGGTGAATGTCCGAGCCGGTGGGGTCGATGCCGAGCTTCACCCGCAGGGGGCGGCCGTTGCGTTCGGCCTCGGCCAGGCGGGGGGCGAGGGTCTGATCTGGGTCGTCAGCGGCGGCGGGATCGGCAGCGGCCGGGAACAGATCGGCTAGGCCGCGGCTCAGCCAGGCGGGCAGGGTGATCTCCCGGTCCGAGGCGACGGCGGCAGAGGATCGCTGCTGATCAACCATGGAGAACCGGTGGCCTTGGAGCGCTGTGCCGCCGGATCGTAAACAGGTGCCCCGGAGCGAGGAGGGAGACAACCACCTGGCAACAGGCCACCGTCACCGGGGGCGGCCTCGACCTCTACGGCAGGCCCCACCTAGCGGAGCTGTGGCGGACCCTCGGGGAGGTGGAGGCGGCCCAGAGTCCAAGCGGAAACGCAACGGGTGGGGGGCAGATCGGCGCCATGGCCAGGACGGAGCGGTGAGACAGGTCCGATTCCGTGCACCGTGAAAGCCATGGCGAGCCCCCACGCAAGCTTCGGGCTGAGGCCTCCCAGTCCAAGGATGGACTCACCTAGGGCATGCCGGGGGCTCCTCGGCCCTGGAGAGGGTGGCTCGTGGGCCCCGCCCTCAGCCCTCCTTCTCCAGCTGGCCCCTCATGCGCTCCAGGGTCTGGTGCATCTGCTGAAACATTGTTTCGGGCGTCATGCCGAACTGGCCGAGCTGGGTACGCAGCTGCTCCACCGTGAGCTTGGCCTGGAAATCCTCCGAGAGCTCGAAGCGCTTCATGAACACCCGATAGCGGTCCATCATTTCCTCCATCCGCTCGATGTAGAGCTTCTTGCCCTCCCGGTCGAACTTGCCGTACTCGCTACCCAGCTGCATCAGCTGCTGGTAATCGGTGAACAGCCGCCGGGCTTCGTCCTGCACGATTTCGGAGTCGAAGAAAGCCATGGGCGGAGGCGTAGCGGAATGCAAGGGCTGCACGTGGTTCTGATTCTGCTGAGCGGAATCGGGCCGGGCGAGTGCGGATCCACGCACGTTGAGGGGTTGAGGCTCCGCTTTGTAGCGATCGCTGCGTCATCTTCTGCGTCCCTTAACCAGCTTGTGATACCCCACGGCAGCCCTCGTGGACTTCACCCCCTATCTCTCCCAGCTGCGCACCGACCATGCACTGGCCGCCAGCCAGCTGGCCCAGATGAGCCAGGTGTACTGCCTCGGCAGCCGCTTGCTGCTAAGCGCGGTGGTGCGGGCCGCGCCCCGGCCGGAGCGAATCCTTGGGGCCGTCACCACGGCGGAGGAAGGGTGGGCCAAGGTGGTGCGGCATCAACCCGACCTCCTGGTGGTGAGCGAGGGCCTAGAAGGCGGCTGTGGCGTGGAGCTGACCCTGCGGGTCAAGCGTGACCATCCCCGCACCCGCGTGCTGCTGCTGGTCTCCCGGAACGCCAGCCGCAGCCGGGCGCGGGAGGCGATCGCGGCCGGCTGTGACGGCGTGCTGCGGGATGCGGGGCTGGGGGCCGGCGGCGAACTGGCTGCGATCCGCACCATCTGCCACGGCGGCCAGGTGATCGACCGCAGCCTGGATGAGCTCTGGCGGCAGCCCAGGGAGACGATCCCCCGCCTCAGCCAGCGCGAGAAACAGGTCATGGAAGCGGTGGCCCAGGGCTACAACAACCAGGAGATTGCCCGGCATCTGATCCTCAGCGCGGACACGGTGAAGACCCACGTGAGCCGGGTGCTGGTGAAACTCTCAGCCCGTGACCGCACCCACGCCACCGTGCGAGCCCTGCAACTGGGCCTGCTGGAGTGGCCCGCCAACGGCAATCACCGCTAGCTTCAACCCCGATGTGTCGGGAAGCCGGGCGGTGATGGCCAGGCGCCACTGGTTGGATCCCCTGGCCCGAAGGCTGTTGATGGCCAGCGGCCAGATCAAGCCGTCCGCCTCCGGGGGCGGTGGGGCAGTTTCCGGTATGGCCGGCTCCGGTGCGGCGGGGGCCGGCGGCGCGGCGGCCTCCGTCGACGCCTCCACCGCCGAAGCCCTCCACAACGATGCTGTGGATCGCGACCTCCTGGCCCTGCGGCTGGCCCAGAACCCGGCCCTTGCGCTGCGCAATGCCAAGGAGGTGCGCCATGCCGCCGCCCTCGGCTGGAGCCTGGATGTGAACCGGGCCACCGCTGCCGACTGGGGGCGGCTACCAGGCTGCCGCCGCGAGCAGGTGGACCTACTGCTGCGGCTCCAGAAGGGTGGGGTGCAACTCAGCGGTCCGGAGGATCTGCGGGCCGTGCTGGAGCTCGATGCCGCACTTCTGGCGAGCTGGCTGCCCCTGCTCCGCTTTTGCTGGTATGGCGGGCCACCGGCACCGGCCGGACCTGTGCCGGTGGCAGTGAACCTGGCAAGCGCCCGCGAGCTGGCCGCCCTGCCGGAACTCACGGCGGAGCGCTGCACCCGGCTGCTGCGGGAGCGGGCCCGCGGATCGTTCCGCGATCTGGCTGACCTGAGGGACCGGCTGGGGCTCCCCCCCGCCGTGGTGGAGCAGTGGATCGCCCGGGTGTCTTTTGAACCGGGGCGGCCCGGACCTGACCTGCCGCTCGGCCCGCCGCCTGCTGTAGGTCTCGGCGGAAGGCCGGCGGCACCGCCTGGACCGGCGGCACCCTGGCCATCGGCTCCCGAACCGCCAGCACCCGGACCCTCCGCTCCCGGGCCAACGGCTTCGGGGCCATCAGTCACGAAGGGAGGGGCAGGCCCCAGCCTCCCGCCCGGACGCCGAGATGCCGGCCGGCGCCTCCGATGAGGGAAGCCATCGGCGGAGCGCGCCAGGGGGAACTCTTCCGCCCCGATGCCAGCGGGGCCGGGGCCGCGCCCCTTCCCCCTCCCCTGCTGCGGGAGCAGTTGCTGGCCTGGCAGGGCCGGGTGGCGGCCCACCAGGGTCCCCTGTTCCGCCGCGAGGCCGCCGGAACTGCACCGGCCCAGGGGGTGCTCTTCGCGCCGCCGGCCGCCGGGGCCGAAGCCGCCGCCCGCGCCTTGGATCCGCTGCAGCTCGAGGCCCAGAGCCTCGCCTTCTGGCGCTGGCCCAGCCCACCCCAGCGGGGGGCGGCCATCTATCTAGTGCTGGATCGCCCCGCCCAGCTGGAGGACCCCCTGCTGCTCTACGTGGGCGAAACGGGCCGGGCTGACCAACGCTGGAAGGGCGACCACGACTGCAAGAGCTATCTGGCCGCCTATGGCGAACTGCTCGCGAAGGTCGATCTGGCGCCCCGGCTCGGCATCCGCTTCTGGGGCGATGTGCCCGCCGACCTGCGGCCGCGCCGCGCCCTGGAGCAGGCCCTGATCCGCCACTGGCTGCCACCCTTCAACAAGGAAACCCGGGACCGCTGGGCCACCCCCTTCACCGCCGATCCCGCCTGAGGAACCGCTCTGGCTACGATCGCGGGTCCGCCCGTCCGACGCCTCGCGCATGGAGTTCCGCTGCCTCACCGCCTCCCTGGCCGATCCAGGAGCCCTGTTGGAGGCCTGGCAGGGCGACACCCTGGCAGTGGGCCTGTTCAGCGACACCGAGCATCCGGCCCCCGCCCAGGTGGCGAGCCTGCTGGGGCCTGGCCTGAGCGAGCTGCTCGAGCGGCGCCGCTTCAAGGGCAAGCCCGGCGAAACGGTGAGCCTGCAGCGGCTGCAGGACCGGCCAGCCACGGTGATCTTGGTGGGCCTGGGTGAACCGGCCGGCTTCGATGGCAACGCCCTGCGGGCGGCCACCGCCAGCCTCGCCCGCGCCGCCGCGGCCGCCGGCAGCCGCTCCCTTGCGCTGGCCCTGCCAGTGGAGGGCCTCGAGCCCGGCGCGGCCACCGCCGCCATGGCGGAGGCGGTGCGGTTGTCGCTCTATGCCGACCATCGCTTCCGCAGCGAACCGGATCCCCAGCTGTTGCCCGAACTGGTGACCCTGCTGGGGCTGCCGGAGGGCAGCGAGTCCGCCCTCCGCTCCATCGATGGGCTCTGCGCCGGCGTGGAGCTGGCCCGCCAGCTGGTGGCCGCCCCCCCCAACGTGGCCACCCCTGCCGCTCTGGCGGAGGCCGCCGCCACCATCGCCGCCGACCACGGTCTGGAGCTGAAGGTGCTGGAGCGCAGCGACTGCGAAGCCCTGGGCATGGGCGCCTACCTGGCGGTGGCCCAGGGATCCGACCTGCCACCCAAGTTCATCCACCTCACCTACCGCCCGGCCGGAGAGACGCGCCGGCGGGTGGCCTTGGTGGGTAAGGGGCTCACCTTCGACTCGGGCGGTTACAACCTCAAGGTGGCCGGCTCCCAGATCGACATGATGAAGTACGACATGGGGGGCAGCGCCGCCGTGCTGGGGGCCATGCGCGCCATCGCCCAGATCCGGCCGGAGGGCGTGGAGGTGCACGCGATCGTGGCCAGTTGCGAGAACATGATCAGCGGCGGCGCCATGCATCCCGGCGCCATCCTCACCGCCTCGAACGGCAAGACGATCGAGATCAACAACACCGACGCCGAAGGCCGGCTCACCCTCGCCGATGCCCTGGTGTACGCCGGCAAGCTGGAACCCGACGCAATCGTGGACCTGGCCACCCTCACCGGCGCCTGCGTGATCGCCCTGGGTGAGGAGATCGCCGGCCTTTGGTCGTGCAGCGATGCCCTGGCGGAGGCCCTGCTGGCCGCGGGCCAGGCCGGAGGGGAGAGCTTCTGGCGCATGCCCCTGCGGAGCTCCTACAAGGAGGGCCTCAAGAGTGCCTTCGCCGATCTCAAGAACACCGGCCCCCGCCCCGGCGGCTCGATCACCGCGGCCCTGTTCCTGCAGGACTTCGTGCCCAAGGACCTTCCCTGGGCCCACCTAGACATCGCCGGCACCGTGTGGAGCGATAAAGGCCGTGGCATCGATCCGGCTGGAGCAACCGGCTTCGGGGTGCGCACCCTGGTGAACTGGATCAGCGCCGGCTCACCCGCCTGAACCCTAGGTTGGAAGGATCAGCCGGTTGCCGCCGATGCCTGCCCGCAAGATCCGCTGGTATGTGAAGGCACAACTCGGGGTGCTGCTGCTGCCGGCGGGTCTGTGCCTCTTCGCGGAGGCGGCAATCCGCAAGGGCATCCTTACCTGGCGAACCCTGGCTACCGCCTCAACGGAACAGCTTCCCTCGGTGCCGGATGCGGGTCCTTGGTTCTGGTACGCCATCCTCGGCCTGATTCTGATCAACGCCGGCGTGGGTCTGATGGTGGAGAGCGGCCTGCGCAGGGGCTACCCCGACAACGGCTGATCCCGCCCCGCCACCGTGGCGACCTCAGGCCGCGACGGTGGCGGATGCCTGAAGAGCCCCGGAGCCGGTCAAGGCTCTGCCGGGAGATTCCAGCTCATGGATCTGCCAGTGGACCCTCTCACCACAGTGGAGCAGCAGGAGGTCGAGGTGATCGGCAGCCTGCTGGGTGGTGGCGTAGGGACCGATGTGGCGGGTGTGCAGTCCGTCACGAATGGTCAGCAGATACATACACTTACAGCGCCTTGAACCCACCCACGCTACGGCGCCCGGACCGCGACGAATCACCACAAAATCGAATGGTGAGCTGAAATTCTGCTGCAATTCAGCGATTCATTTCTTCGGAATTTCTTTGGTTTTCGCTCCAAGCCGGCTGCGTCTCCCGGTGCTGTGTGATCGAATCCCCGTAGCAGGGCTACGGGGGGACTCCCCGGGAACGGCCTAAGGAACTGCCTCAGGGGATCGCCGCAATCGCCGGGGCAGCAGGGAGGGGTGCCACGGCTGCTCCGGCAGCGGAAGGTCCGGTGGAGGATCCGGCGGCTGGGGCGGGCCCAGCCCGGCCGGAGATGGCGGCACCCGAGCCCCCCGGTGGAAGGGTTGCCGATCCTGCAGCTGCTCCGGTGCCGCTGCGGGCCGCGGTCGCCGGAGCGGAAGCCGGGGTGGGAACAGCGGCCTGGCCGGCATTGCGCCAGCGCTCACCCAGGCGGGCCTGGCCTCCCCACACCGCATCGAGGCGCTGGTCGCGGCGGCAGGCCCAGCGGTAGTAGCGGTAGCGCAGGCCGTTGCGGCGGGCGTAGTTCTGGTGATAGGTCTCGGCGGGCCAGAAGCGGGTGAGGGCCCGCACGCTCACCTTCAGCGAAGCGGCGGGCTTGCCCAGTTCGCGGGCGGCCGCCACCAGGCTGTTGCGCGCCTCCACCGCCTGGGTGGCGCTGGTGGTGAAGATCACCGGGCGGTAGGAATCACCGCGGTCACAGAACTGGCCGCCGCCATCGAAGGGATCGATGTTGCGCCAGTACACCCGCAGCAGGGCCTCGTAGCGGAGCTTGGTGTTGTCGAAGCGCACCCGCACGCTCTCCTGGTAGCCCGTGCCACCGCCAGACACCTCCTGATAGGTGGGATTGGGCTTCTTGCCGCCGCTGTAGCCGCTCTCCACATCCAGCACCCCGGGAAGCTCCTCGAGATCGTGCTCCAGGCACCAGAAGCAGCCACCGGCGAGCACGGCCTCCTCGGTGGCCGCCAGGGCCGGTGCCCACGGGGTGAGCAGCAGGGCCACCGCGATCAGCAGGCCCAGAAGCGCGGCCGGGGACCAGGACCGGCAACGGGGGCTGGGCGCAGCGGGGCGCCGGGCGCCGAGTCGGGCCGGGCTTAGTACGTCTGGAAGCCCAAGGGAGTGCTGCAACGACGCTGGCGGCCCCGCCGGATGGCGATCCACGAAGCTCTCATTCCCTCTAGGCCTGGACGGGGGCCCGGACCGGGCCGGGGTGGCGGGGATCCTGCTCATGGGGATGGGGCGGCCTGCTGAACCTGATCCAGGATGGCGGAAGCGGCGCGCCGAGTGACGCCGGGCTCACCCAGGGCCTGGCGCAGCCGCCCATACCCCTCCAGCATCGCCAGGCGCTCCGGGCTGCTGAATTCCAGCAGGGGCTCCACCGCCGCCACGATCCCGGCGGGATTGAAGGCCTCCTGCAGCAGCTCGGGCACCAGCCGTTCCGCCAGCACCAGGTTCACCGGCGAGATGTGGGGCACGTTGAATCGCAGCAGATGGCGGGCCACCAGCGCGGTGGGGCGGCTGACCCGGTATCCCGTGACCTGGGGCACACCCCGCAGGGCGAGCTCAAGATTGGCCGTGCCGGACTTGGTGACGGCCGCATCGGCGGCGGCACAGAGATCGGGCTTGAGGGCATCAGCCTGGCGGGCCGGGATCACCCGCGCCCGCAGGCCGGCGGCGGCGACCCCCCGCTCCAGGATCGGTTCGAAGCCCTCCAGTCCCGCCGGCACAAGCACCTCGAGGCTGGGCCGGCGACGCTGGAGCTCAGCCGCCGCCGCCACCATCGCCGGCAGCAAATAGCGCAGTTCCTGGGGGCGGGAAGCGGGCAGGAGCAGGAGCACTGGTGCGGTGTCGGCCACCTCCAGGCGCCGCCTCGCCTCCTCCCGCTCCGGACGATGGTCGACGGTGTCGATCAGGGGATGGCCCACCCAGGTGACGGTGGCCCCATGGGAGGCATAAAAACGTGCCTCCTCAGGGAAGATCGCCAGGATGCGGTCGGTGAAGCCGATCAGGCGGGTGGTGCCGCCATCCCCCACCCTCCAGGCCCACTCCTGGGGTGCGATGTAATAAGAGATCGGAACCCGCGGATAGCGGCGCTTGAGACGCAGCCCCAAGTTCACGTTGGCCCCCATGTAGTCGATGAGCACCACGCCGTCGGGAGGGTGATCGGCCATCCAGCGCCGCAGCCGGGCCTGCAGCTTCAGGGTGGGCAGCACCAAAGGCAGGGCCTCCCAGAGGCCGATGGCCCCGAGGCCGGCGGTGTCGGCCAGCAACTCGGCACCGGCGGCCTCCATTCTCCGGCCGCCCAGGGCGACCACCTCCAGGGGAAGGTCTCGACGATCGGCTTCAAGGTGCAGGGCCCTGATCAGCAGGCTGCCCTGCAGATCACCGGACACCTCACCGGTACTCACCAGCAGGCGCACCATCAGCGCGGCGGCGGCAGGGGACCGCGACGACCGGGGCCCACGGAGGCCTCCAGGAAGTCGCAGAGCTCGGCGGCGGCGGGCAGCAACGGCTGCAGGCGGGCCTCCACCAAGGCCTCGGCCAGCACCCGGTCGCTGCGGTAGAGGAGGTTCCAGATCTCCTGGAGCTGGCGCAGCTCGGCGCCCCCCTCCCGCTCGGCCAGGCCGCTGCGGCGCAGGCCGATCTTGTTGAGGCCCCGCACTCGGCCCGGGTGGCCTTCCACCATGGTGAAGGGAGGGACATCCCGATCGATGCGGCTCATGCCGCCGACCATCGCCAGGCTGCCAATGTGCACGAACTGGTGGATGCCCAACACGCCGCCGATCACAGCCCGGTCGCCGATCACCACGTGGCCGGCCACCGCCACGCCGTTAGCAATCACGATGCGATCACCCAGGTGGCAATTGTGCCCGAGGTGGCTGTAGGCCATCAGCAGGTTGCCGCTCCCCAGCCGGGTCTGTTCCCCCTCATGGGTGGCCCGATTGATCGTGACGCATTCGCGGATGGCGTTGCCATCGCCCATCACCACCTCGGTGGGAGCGCCGTTGTACTTGAGGTCCTGGGGTTCGAGACCGATGCAGGCGCCGGGAAAGATCCGGTTGTCCCTTCCCATCCGCACCCGGCCATCGATCACCACATGGGGACCGATGCGGCAGCCATCACCGATCTCCACCTCGCCGCCAATCACCGCATAGGGACCAATCACCACGCCCATGCCCAGCTGGGCGGCGGGATCAACCACCGCCGTTGGATGCACCGATGTGGCCAGGGCTGTGCTCGTCATACGTTCAGTCGACCAGGGAGAACATCAGTTCGCCGGAACACACCAGCTCGCCGTCCACAGTGGCCACGGCCTTCACCTTGCCGAACCGTTTGCGCTTGAGGCTGAGCAGCTCGCAGGTGATACGGAGCTGGTCGCCGGGCACCACCGGCCGACGAAAGCGCACCCCATCGATGCCGGCGAACACGAACAGGCCCTTGGGAAGGTCGGGCATCTGGGTCACGATCAGGCCGCCCACCTGGGCCATCGCCTCCACGATCAGCACCCCGGGCATCAGCGGCCGCCCGGGGAAATGGCCCTGGAATTGGGGCTCGTTGAGGGTCACGTTCTTGATGGCCACCGCCATCCGCCCGGGTTCGTGGGCCACGACCCGATCCACGAGAGCGAAGGGGTAGCGATGGGGCAACAGGCCCTGGATCTGCTCGCTGGCCAACACCACCCGCTCGGGGACCGGCCGCAACGAGGGCGCCTGGATGGGGGAAGCGGCCTGCTCGGCCTGGGTCGGGGCGTTGGGGGAGGCGGCGCCAGAGTCGTGGGGGCTGGCGGCGGGAGCGGGAATGGCGGGTGTGACGGTCAAGAGGTCAGGCACTCAGCAGAGGTGGGGATGCGGCGAAGGGGCAGGGGCGGCGGCGGCGATCGCGGCAGCCAGGCCGGTGTGGAGGCCGTGGGAGCCGCGGTAGGCGAAAACCTGGGCCCGGGGCAAGCCCACCAAGGCGAGATCACCCAATAGATCAAGGAGCTTATGGCGCACCGGTTCATCGGCAAAGCGCAGCGGCGGATTGAGCCAGCGGTCACCGTCGCAGACCAGGGCGTTATCGAGGGCGCCGCCCTGGATCAGGCCGGCGGCGCGCAACTGCTCGACCTGCTCGCGGAACCCGAAGGTGCGGGCCGGGGCGATCTCGGCCACAAAGGCGGCGGGGTTGAGCGCGATCGAATAAAGCTGGCGACCGATCGCCGCCTGGGGGAATTCCACGGCGGCCGCCAGCCGCAGGGCCTCGGCCCGAAACGCGGTGATGAAGCCGAGGCCCTGCTGGAGGGTGAGGGGCTCGGGCGGCAAGGTTGGCTCCTGCCGTTGACCCACCTCCTCAAGTCCGGCCTCGGCGATTGCCTCCACCCAGGGCAGGGCAGAACCATCGAGCAGGGGGATCTCGCCGGCGTCGACCCAGATCTCGGCCTGGCTCACGCCGGTACCGGCCAGGGCCGCCAGCAGATGCTCCACGGTGGCCAGGCGCCGATCGCCGAGTTGGAGAGCCGTGCAGAGGCGCGTATCGGTCACCTGGGAAGGCTCCAAGCGCTGCAGCGGCCTGGAGGGATCATCCAGCCAGCCCACCCGGTAGCCCGGCAGGGAGGAGGGAGCGAGCCGCACCCGGCAAGGCAGTCCCCCGTGGAGGCCGACGCCGTCACGCTCCACCGAGGCGGCCAGGGTCCAGGCCCGGGCGTAGTCCTGGGGCCAGATGGTCACTAGAACTTCCAGCCCACGCCGAGGTTGAAGCGCCAGTTGGTGGTGAAGTCCTGGCTGGCCACCTCAAGCCGCAGCGGGCCCACCGGGGTGGTCACGATCACGCCGGTACCCACAGAGAAACCCTCACCCGGTTTGCCCAGCAGAGGGCCGAGGTTGCCGGGCACGTTGCTCTGGCTGCCGAAGGTGGTGCCACCATCGATGAACAGCTCACCGCTCACGATGCTGAACAGCGGGAAGCGGTATTCAAGGGTGGCCTCACCGAAACTCTTACCAACGCCGAGATCGCAGTCGTAATAGCCACGCACCGAGTTGCCGCCGCCCACGCAGAAAGCCTCGTAGGGCGGCAGATCACCTACCACGGTGCCGGCCGACACCTGGAAGGCGAGGGCCTGCTTGCACTGGCCCGGCTTGGCGCCGGGACGGCAACCCTTGTAGAACTTCAGCCAATTCACGGGGATGAAGTGGGTGTAGCTGCCGCGCAGGCGGTTGAAGGTGGGTGAATCGGGACCCACCGAGATGAACTGCTCAGTGCCGAGGCTCAGGAAATCACCGCGGGTGGGATTGCGGGGATCATCGAGGGTGTTGAAGGTGGTGGCCAGGCGGATGCCCACCAATTGGTTGCGGGTGGCGCAGTTGTAAGCGACACACACGATCGAATTGATCGGCACGGAGCTGCCGGTGGGATCGAAGGCGTTATTGAGCACGCCGTAGGGCATCGAATCGCCCCCCACATTCATGGGGGTGGCCTGCTGGGCATTGAGGCCGGCGATCAGACTCCAGGGGGCCCGCTTGAAGGGGTTGCCGCCATTGAGGGGCCGGACGAACTGAAGGTTCCCGCCGACCCTCTGCACCACCACGGAGTTGCCGTTGTAATTGAACCAGCTGTTGCCCGGGGAAAGGGCTGCGGCTTGATCCACCGAGCCGATCGGTCCATTGAGCGGATTGCTGGTGCCGTTGATGTTGTAAGCGAGATTGGTGCCGGGAGCCTGATAGAAATCAGAAACGGTGTAAATGTTGCCGTTGTTCTGACTCTGGAACACCTGCGGCACATCGCGGCTGATGAAGGCCTTGGCCCGGAAGGCGGTGCGGAAGGGATCCCCCTTGATCCAAGGGTCGGTGAAGGTGATATCAAACAGGCCGCCGAACTGGCCGTAGGTGAAGCTGGTGGAGAGGTCCCAGGCCCGGCCGAAGAGGTTGCTGTCCTGCACCTGAATCTGGCCGAACACACCCTGGCTCTGGCTATAGCCCAGGCCGCCGGAGAGGGAGCCGGTGGACTGCTCCACCACCCCCAGCACGATCGTGACCCGACCGGGGTCGTCCGGGGTGGGCCGCAGGGTCACCTTCACGTCGCTGAACAGGCCGGTGCCGTAGAGACGCTTGATGTCGTCCTCGAGGTTGCGGCGGTTGAAGATCTCACCCGGACGCATCGAGATCTCGCGGGTCACCACCCACGTTTTGGTCTTGCCCCGGATCGGCCGGCCCTTGTCGTCGGTGGTGTTGCCCTCCTTGTCGAGGAACTGCACCTCCACGCCCGCCACGGTGCCCTGGCGCACCAGCAACTGCACGGAACCATCCGGACCGATGCGTCCAGGACCGGTGATCCGAGCCAGGGAATAGCCCTTGTCGCCGTACCAGCGCTGCAAATCCTGCATGCGGGTCTGCAGGGTGTTGAGGTTGATGGTGCGGCCGTAATCGGCAGCGAAGGTCTCCTCCACCACCTTGGCCGGAACCTTGGCATCGGGCGGCTCGAGGGTGACCTTGGTGAGCACCGGATAGGGGAGCACAGTCACCACCAGGCGCACGCCAAGGGGGCTGTCCTTGGGAACCATCCGCACATCCGAGAACCAGCCTGTGGCATAGATGGCCCCGAGGTCCTTGCGGAGTTGGCTGCGGGTCACCTGGCTGCCGGGGGTCACCGTCATGGCGCCATACACGGCCTGCTCGAGGCGCTGCTGCTCCGGGTGGCCCGCTAGGCCGTCGACCACGACCTCGCTGAGCTGCACCTTGGGCTCATTGACCGGGGGCGTTTCCACCAGCGGCGCATCACCCGCCGGCGGCTGCGCTGCCGCGGGGGGAGCCGCCGTGGGGGGAGCCGCCGTGGGCGGAGCAGCCGTGGGGGGATTGGCGGGGATAGCGATCGGGGCCGCAGGGGTTACCGAAGGAGTTGCCGGGCTGGCGGCAGGAACCGCCACTGGGGGTGTGACGGCGGCAGCGGGCTTGACGGTGGTGGGTGCAACCTTGGGCGACGGACTGGCCGGGGAAGCCTGGGGAACCACCGACGCGGCGGGCTTCGGCGGCGAAGCGGCCGACGGTGAGGCACTGGCCGGGGAAGCCTGAGGAACCACCGTCGCGGCGGGCTTCGGCAGCGGAGCGGCCGATGGAGACGCGCTGGCCGGGGAAGCCTGGGAAAGCAGCGGGTTGGCGGGGGGCTGCGGCGTGGCCGCCCCCGAGGGGGAAGCGGTAGCCGCAGAAGGCTGGGAAGCCGCCGGGGTGGCTGCTGGGGCGGACGCCACGGTCACGGAGGCCAGCTTGGTAGCGGCTGGGCTGGACGCCGCCAGGGGGATCGGCGCCGGCCTCAGGACCTCGGCGGCCCGGGTGGGACCGGCGGCAGCCACCACAAACCCCACAAGGGGTAGAACAGCAAAGGTGAGACGGGAGCCGGCAGAAGGGAGGAGCACAATCCTGCGGGGGCTGGCGCCGGCCATGGAGGGAGGGAGGCTGGTGCGGCGGAGCCGCGAATCCGGCTGACCTTACCGGTAGACCCGGGGTTCGGCACACACCCCTTGGACCCGTTTGAGGACCTCCCCGTAGGCCTCGACAACGCCACCGAGGTCCTGGCGGAAGCGGTCCTTGTCGAGAATCCGGTCGCTCAGGTCGCTGATGCGGCGATCCCAGAGCCGGCAGGTGTCGGGGCTGATCTCATCGGCCAGGAGCAGGCGGCCATCGGCGGCGAAGCCCAGCTCGATCTTGAAATCCACCAGCTCCAGATCCACCGAACCGAACAACTCCTGCAGGCCCCGGTTCACCGCCATGGCCAACTCCGTGATCGCCTGCAGCTGGCCTGAGCTCACCAGCTGGAGACGCTCCAGCCGGGCCTCGGTGAGCAGGGGGTCACCCAGGGCATCGTCCTTGTAGTACAGGTCGAGCAGGGGTGGATCCAGGGGGGTGCCGGGCGCGATCGGCAGCTGACGGCAGAGCGATCCGGCCGCCACGTTGCGCACCACCACCTCGATCGGCACAACCTTCACAGGACGCACGAGCATCCAGCGATCTGCCTCGACCCCGAGGTAGTGGGTGGGCACACCCCGAGCCTCCAGCCACTCGAACACCAGGGCAGAGATGCGGCAGTTGCGTTCGCCCTTCCCGGCCAGGCTGGCACGCTTTTCGGCATTGAAGGCGGTGGCGTCGTCCTTGAACTCCACCGCCACCAGATCGGACTGGTCCGTGGCGTACACACGCTTGGCCTTGCCCTCGTAGAGCAGGGGGCCCAGGGAATAGGCGGTCATGGCTGGGGAACGACGGGCTTGGTGAGGGAGGACGGGGATGGCGTCGGCAGCGGAGCGGTCCGTGGACCCGTGAGTGGCGAGGTGAGTGGAGTGATCGGCGGTGCGGTGGGCGGCGGGGCCTCCCGGTGGCCCCCCTTCGCCTCGGGGGAGCGAAGGCGCCGCTCGAGTTCGGAACTCCTGGCGGAGGAGGCCGGATCCTGGCGCAGGATCAGCCATTCGCCATAGGCGTCATCGATGCGGGGGCTGAGGCGCAGGCGCCGCTGGCGGGCCCGCTCGGAGGGCAGGGCCGCCTGGGCATCCAGCAGTTCCCCGACCAGGCTCCAGGCGCCCACGGCCGCGGCCTGGTCGAGGGCGGATTCCAGCAGGTCGGCGCGCTCCTCGGCCGGCAGGTCCTGCAGGAGCCGAACCGCCTCGAGGCGGCGCTCAGCTCCGATCACGCCCGACTCCTGGGAGGCCAGCAGCAAGGTGGCAGCCGCCTGGGGAAATCCCCGGGCCTGGAGGTGATCGGCCAGCACATCCAACGCCGGCCGGCTCACCACGGTGCCGTCCTCACGGCGCAGCACCGGTAGCAGCAGGGCCTCCAGCCGGGCCGGTCGGGCCGCCCCGAGACGCTCCAGGGCCAGGGCGGCCCGGCGGTGATCCATGGCGGCCTGGGCGGCCCGCCACTCCATCAGCAGCCATTGCAGCCGCTCCGCCCCGGCCGCCGGGCTGATCCGATCGAGCACCGTGAGGGCCGCCTGGGGCTGGTGGCAGCTGAGCAGCACCTCCGCGTTGGCGAGCACCACAGGCAGGGGCTGGGGCGCCGGCAGGATCAGCAGCAGGCGCTCACGAATCCGGCGGAGGCGCTCGAGACGATCGTCCGCCACGACCCGCTGACAGCCCTCCGCCAGCTGCTCGAGGGTTCCAAGGCGCAGAAGCTCCTGAAACTCGGCCTGGCTGAGGGGCGGTGGCGCCGGGGCCGGCACGGCCTCGCCCGGGGAAAGCGGCGGCGAGGCCGCAGGCCCGGGGCCGGGGATCGCTCCCGGGAACGGCCCCTTTGGGGAAACGGCGGCTGAGCTGGAGGCCGCTGCCCCCGCCGCCGCTGCGGGAAGGAGCGGTGCGGCAGTGGCCGGGAGCAGCAGGGCCGATAACCCCACGATCAGGGCCCGCCTGCGGCCGCGGCGGGGCCCTGGGCCGAGCGGGCCGGAGCTGCGGGAAGGGAACGCGGGCCGGGGCGGCATCACGGGCTCAGGGCGGAGTCGGCGCGCGGAGAACCCGCGCTGGATCGGAACGGAGATGGGGCTTGGGGCCGGACCGGAGGGCAGCTCTGGGGTCGGAGCGGAGCACGGGCGCGGCCGGTGCCCCGGGGGAGGCCAGGGGCGCTAACTGCCCGCCGCAGCGGCGTTCCCAACCTAAGGGGCCCGCCCGCCGGCGCCCGGGGGCGCGGGTCGGCTGCTCCGGTTGGCAGGATTGGGCGTAGCAGCGCCCCACCGGATCGGCCCCGGTGGCCTTCCCCAGCCCATGGCCCCATCCGATCCCCCCGCCAGCGCTGCGGCTCCCCCCCCTCCCAGCCCGGCGACTCCCGGGGCCGTGCCGGCCCGGATTCTTGTGGTGGGGGGCGGTGGCCGCGAGAACGCCCTGGGCTGGGCCCTGGCCCGCTGCCCCGGCGTGGAGGCGGTGTGGATTGCCCCGGGCAACGGAGGCACCCAGGGTCTGCCGGGCTGCCAGGTGTTGGCGATCGCCGAGAGCGACGGCGAGGCCCTAGCGACCGCCTGCCGGGATCGGGCGATCGACCTGGTGGTGGTGGGGCCGGAGTCGCCCCTGGCGGCGGGGCTGGCCGACCGGCTGCGGAGCGAGGGGTTTGCGGTGTTCGGCCCCGGCGCCGACGGCGCCCAGCTGGAGGCCAGTAAGCAATGGGCCAAGGCCCTTATGGTGGAGGCGGGCATCCCCACCGCGGGCTACTGGAGCGCCTCCAGCCGCGAGGAGGCCCTGGAGCTGCTGGAGCAGCTCAACCGGCCGCTGGTGGTGAAAGCCGATGGGCTGGCCGCCGGCAAGGGGGTGACGGTGGCCGCCAGCGTGCAGGAAACACGGGCCGCGATCGAAGAGGTGTTCGATGGACGCTTCGGCGCGGCGGGCGCCTCGCTGGTGCTCGAGGAACAGCTGAGGGGCCCGGAGGTGTCGGTGTTCGCCCTCACCGATGGCCAGACGATGGTGCTGCTGCCCCCCGCCCAGGACCACAAGCGCATCGGCGAAGGCGACACCGGCCCCAACACCGGCGGCATGGGGGCCTACGCCCCGGCCCCCCTGCTCGACGCGGCGGGCCTGGAGGCGGTGCGCCACAGCGTGCTGGAGCCCACCCTGGCGGCTCTGCGGGGCCGTGGCATCGACTACCGCGGCGTGATCTATGCCGGCCTGATGCTCACCGCCAGCGGCCCTCAGGTGATCGAGTTCAACTGCCGCTTCGGCGATCCCGAATGCGAAACCCTGATGCCCCTTCTGGGACCTGAGCTGGCGGCGGTGCTGCTGGCTTGTGCCCAGGGGACCCTCGCCGCGGCCCCGGCCCTGGCGATCGCGCCCGGCTGCAGCGCCTGCGTGATCGCCGCCGCCGCCGGTTATCCGGGCGACGTGCGCCGGGGAGACCCCATCCACAGCGCCCTGCAGCCCAGCGACACCCTGCAGCTCTTCCACGCCGGCAGCCGCCTGGAAGACGATGGCCGCTGTATGACGTCCGGGGGCCGGGTGCTGGCGGTGGTGGCCCAGGCCGACGACTTTGACGCGGCCTTTGAAGGCGTCTATGCCGGACTCGCGGCGGTGAGTTTCGAAGGCATCACCTTCCGGCGCGACATTGGCCACCAGGTGCGTCGCCAGCCGAGCAGCCCGCCGACCTGATGGCCCCTTCCTCCCCAACCACCATGGCCGATCCCGGTGGGCCCGCCGCCGCGGGAGCTGAACTGTCCGGCGAGAACTCCGCCGAGTCCCTGAGCTGGCCGGCCTCCGCCGCAGCGGCCAGCGCCGCCGCCGACAGCAATCCGGCCTGGCTGGAAGCCCTGGCCCGCTGGTGGGCCGAATTCAGCCTCCAGACCAAGCTGCTGGCGGTGGCCACCCTGGTGGTGAGCCTGCTGATGACAGGGATCACCTTCTTCGCCCTCAACAGCATCCAGCAGGACGCGCGCATCAGCGACACACGCTACGCCCGCGACCTAGGCCTGCTCCTCACGGCCAACGTGACGCCGCTGGTGGCCCAAGGCGATGACCGGGAGCTGGCGGCGGTGGCGGAGCGCTTCTGGCAATCCAGCCGCAGCCTCCGCTACATCGTGTTCGCCGATGCCGATGGCGTGATCTACCTCGGCATCCCGATGGGCAATGGCGGCGAAGGCACCCCGCCGGCGGGGGAACAGCTGCTGAGCCGGCGCCTGGAGCTGCCGCCCGACCTGCAGCGCCGCCCTGACAATCCGCTGATCCGCCAGCACCTCACCCCCGATGGGCAGGTCACCGATGTGTTCGTGCCGATGGTGAGTGGCGATCGCTACCTCGGCGTGGTGGCGCTGGGCATCAACCCCAACGAAACCCTGTTGGTGAGTTCGGCCCTCACCCGGGAGGTCACGGTGGCGGTGTTCGTGTCGATCTGGGTGCTGGTGATCCTGGGTTCGGTGATCAATGCCCTCACGATCATCCGCCCGGTGAAGGAATTGCTGCGGGGGGTGCGCTCGATCGCCGGTGGCAACTTCGAAACCCGTATCGCCCTGCCGGTGGGCGGTGAATTGGGCGAATTGCTGCAGGGTTTCAACACGATGGCCTCCCAGCTGGAGGTGTACAAAGCCGCCAACATCGAGGAACTGCGGGCCGAGCAGGTCAAGCAGCAGTCGTTGATCGCCACCATGGCCGATGGGGCGGTGCTTCTCGATGCCGAGGGCCGGATCGTGCTGGTGAATCCCACTGCCCGCCGGCTGTTCCGCTGGGAGGCCCGCAATCTCGTCGGCAACGAGGTGATTGGCGAGCTTCCCGACCGGCTGGCGATGGAGCTGGCCGGTGCCCTGCAGAACCTGATCAGCAGCGAGCGGGAGAGCACCGATGTGCGCTGCAGCTTCGGGGAGCCGCCGCGCACCTTGCGGATCGTGCTGCAGTCGGTGCGGGATGCCAGCGGGGAGGTGCTCAAGGGCATCGCGATGACGATCCAGGACCTAACCCGGGAGGTGGAACTGAACGCCGCCCAGAGCCGCTTCATCAGCAACGTGTCGCACGAACTGCGCACGCCGCTGTTCAACATCAAGAGCTACGTCGAAACCCTCCACGACTACAACGATCAGCTCAGCGATGAGCAGAAGCAGGAGTTCCTCGGGATCGCTAACGCCGAAACCGATCGGCTGACGCGACTGGTGAACGACGTGCTCGACCTCTCCCGGCTCGAATCCGATCGGGTCTGGGAACTGGAGCCCCTTGAAGTGGGCCCAGCGATCGAGCAGACCCTGCGCACCTACCGCCTCAATGCCGGGGATAAGGGGGTGGATCTCGGCTTCGAAGCCGATCCCCAGCTGCCCCGGGTGCTGGGCAACTGGGACCTGCTGCTGCAGGTGTTCGACAACCTGGTGGGCAATGCCCTCAAGTTCACCCCTCCCGGCGGCGCCCTGAAGCTGCGGGCCTATCCCTGGCCCGATCAGTGCGTGCTCGATCCGGACAGCGGCCCGGGCGACAACCCCAACTGCGCCCTCACCTCTCCCCTGCCACGGCTGCGGATCGAGATCGCCGACAGCGGCTGCGGTATCGCCGCCCCCGATCAGGAACGGATCTTCGAGCGCTTCTACCGGGTGGAGAACGCCGTGCACACCGAAGCCGGCACCGGCCTCGGCCTCTCGATTGTGCGCGGCATCCTCGAGAAACACGGCACCCAGGTGCGCATGGCCAGCGAGAGCGGCGTGGGCACCACCTTCTGGTTCGACCTGCCGCTGGAGCATTCCGACACCGATGAACTGGCCCTGCAGGCGGAGCGGCGTGGCTACGACCGGGCCTTAGAGGGCGACCTCCAGACCCTGAAGGGCTGAGCCGGAGCGATTCGCCGCAGACGCCGCGGCGGGAGCCTGCACTGGCGCGAATCGTGGCCGCGATCCCGCCACCGCGACCAGGCAGCTGGGGGATGGAGCAAGAATCGGAGCAAGCCAGCCCTCCTCTGGATGCGTCCTCGCCTGCGCCTGCCCCGTTGGCCCCGGGTCGCCCCCCAGGGCGATCGGGGCGACCCGGGGAGCGGCCGCCGAAACCCGGGCTGGCTCCGCAGGCTGCTGCCTGCCGCGATGGCCGAATCAGCCATCCCCCTGAGCCCCCAGCTGCTGCTCGCCCTGCTGCCCTGCGGTCTGGCGCTGGGCCTCGTGATCCTGCCGATCCAGGGGCTCTCCGCGGTGGGCTTCCTGCTCCAGCGCCAGTGGCAGGCGGGGGTGCCCGGCCTCTTCGACCCCTTGCTACCGCTGGGAGTGGCCTGCGGCACCCTCACCGTGCTCGCCCTGGCCTGGGGGCCCCTGGCGCCGGGCCGGGGCGGCGGCCTCAGCGGCGTGGAGGCCCTGCAGCAGCAGGCCCCCGCGCCAGAAGGGCGGGATCTGGCCCTTCTGGGCCTGCGGGGGCCCGCCCAGCTGGCGCGTCTGGTGCTGCTGGCTGGGACCCATCTGGCCGGCCTGGCGGTGGGGATTGAATCCCCTGCCGCCTCCTTCGGCGCCTCCACCCTGCTGGCCCTGCGGCGCCGGCTGAAGGTGCTGCAGGCGTTGCCCCTACCCCTGGCAGCGGCGGTGGGGGCGGGCGCGGGGCTGGCGGCGGCCTTCCGCTCCCCCCTGCTGGGGGTGACCTATGCCCTAGAGGAGCTCAGCGCCGAGCGGGGCCTTCCCCTGGTGCTGTCCACCCTGCTGCTGGGAGGGGTGGGCAGCTTGGTGACCAGCGATCTGGGGGTGCCGGCGCGGGTTCAGGCGGTGCTGGAGGGCCCGCCACCCCTGATCCTGCTGCCCTGGGCCCTGCTGCTCACCTTGGTCGCGGCCCTGCTGGGGGTGCTCTTCCTGCGGCTGCTGCAGGCCCTCACCCCTCGGCTGCAGGGCCTGCTGCGGCACCACTTCCTCCCCACCGCCCTGGCCGTTGCCCTGCTGCTCGGCCTGCTGGCCCAGCTCAGTGGCGGCCTCAGCCTCAACGATGGCTCCCTCGCCCTCGGCCCGGCCCTGGCCGGCCAGAGCAGCAGCCCCCGCTGGGCCTTTCTGCCGCGGCTGATCAGCCCGCTGCTGGCCCTCGCCGCCGGCGCCCCCGGCGGCCTGATGCACGACTGCATGGCCCTCGGCGCCGTGTTCAGCGGCGCCCTGGTGCAGCGGCTGCCCCCGGATCAGCAGGCGATGCTGGTGGCCGTGGGCGCCACGGCGGTGTTCAGCGCCGCTTGCCGCACACCCCTGTTCTGCGCCGTGTTCGTGTTCATCCTGCAAAACAACGCCCGACTCTTTCCCTGGTTGCTACTGGCCAGCGCCCTGGCGGCGGCAATCGGAACGGTCTGCGGCGGCCCAACCTGGAATGGGTTTCAGCGGGCGGGCCTCGCAGACTTCAGACCAACAACAAACGGTCGATGAAAGCCGACCAACTCAGCCGGCCATCCAGCGGACCGAACAAGTGGCGCTCCTCCTGGGGCGTGAGGGGCGGTTGGCCGACGCTGCCAAGCAAACGCCGCAGCTCGGCTGGATCGATCTGGTGGTCGCCGTTCACATCCACCGGCATCAGGTAGTGCATCAGCCGCTCCTCGCCCTCGGTGAGACGCCGCAGCCGCAGCATCAGAGTGGTGAATTCATCTTCATCCACGGCCCCGTCGCCATCCACATCCATGGCCGTCAGCACCTGACGCAGCCGCTGGAAGAGGCTGCGGTTCACGAGGTCGGCTTGGCCACCGCGGCGCCGCTGCATCAGCCCGGTGGCCAATTCGGCCACGCTCAGGCGGCCGTTGCCATTGCGATCGAGCTGGCGATAGAGCCGCCGCAACTCGCTGGCGGCCTCCCGCTCCTGGGCATCATCGGACGCGGAGGCCATGGCCGAGGGAACAAAATGATGGCGCCCCTGCACCACGGCGCGCAGGCGATGGCGGAAGTCGCCGAGCAGGGAGCGGCTCACCTCGTAGCGGCGGCGATGCTCCTCGGGGGTATAGATCGCGTGCAGTGCAACCGGCAGCAGCGAGTGCAGCGACCAGCGGATCACCATCATCATCGCCAGGGTGGCCACGATGAAGGGGAGTTGGAGTAGGGGAAAACCGGGTGCCAGGGTCCGGGCCAGCAGACCGGAGAGGCCAGGGGTGATCAGGCTGGCCGCCGCCGCCCCCAAAAGGCCCACCGCCACGCTCAAGCGGGTGGGGGCGTAGAAGGTGCCGCCGATCGCCATCGCGGTGAGCACGCCGTTGTAACTCCACAGCCCCACACCCACCGCCTCAGGGGTGGCCCCGATCAGCAGGCCGGTGATAGCGGCCACGCCCCCCCCCAACAGACCCACCAGGGCCGCCAGTGGGCTGGCGACCGCCGTGGCGAGCAGCACCAACACCCCGGGCAGCAGACCGGGGCAAAACAGCACCTGGCCGAAGCCATGGGGCAGGGCCAGCAGCAGGGCCTCAAGGACGCCGGTACCGCCCTTGAGGGCGGGATGTTCAGCCAGCTGGAGGGCGGGATGGTTGAGGCTGGCCACCAGATTGAGCAGCAGCCAGATCACCAGGCAGAAGGGAAGGGTGAGCGGCGGCAGGCCCACCACCCGAAAAACCCAGCGGCCCAGGCCATGCAGCATCACGGTGGTGACGATCGCACCGGCCACCACCACCACCAGCCAGGCCAGCAGGCCGGTGTCGCGGCCGAAATGGGCGAAGGCCGCCACCGCCGCCCCCACCAGGGCCCCGTTGAAGCCGTAGATGCCGTTGCTCCAGGCCATGGGCTCGGCGGCGAAGGCGCGGGCGGTGAGATTGGCCGTCACGGTGCCCAGCACGGCGAAGAGGGCCATCCAGGGCGACTGCAGCAGCAGGGCCAGCAGCAGCAGCAGGCCGCTCACCGGGTTATTGATGAAGATCACCTGGCCCAGGCTGCGCAGGACGCTGAGCAGGGCCGCCGGGAGGCCCGCCTTCGCCCAGCGCCGCTCGAACCAGGGGAGGGTGCCACCGGTTGGCAGCAGCCGCTGAAGGGCGGAGCCGTCGGCGGCAGCGGCGCCACTGGGTCGGCCGCTGGCGGCCTGGGGCTGGAGAAAGTCACGGAGCAGGCTGTAGCCGTCGGGAGCGG
>Ga0209298_10000391_pt1 | contig 28979 bp, 48 predicted proteins | sample S_140806_EF_Meta_FD_187325 | JGI IMG/M metagenome (GOLD analysis project Ga0209298, IMG submission 187325) | Freshwater microbial communities from Lake Simoncouche, Canada to study carbon cycling - S_140806_EF_MetaG (SPAdes) (version 2) | ecosystem: Environmental > Aquatic > Freshwater > Lake ... | reverse complement strand
CTCGATAAGTCTGTGATGCGCCACAGGCTTGGGGTCAAGAGGTCGCTCGTTGGGTTGCCATTTAATACTGCGTACTGCACCTCGCATTGCGAATGTGCCTACTGCTTCGTCATAGTTTTTACATACGTATGCCATGATAATTACTCCTGTGTTGTGGTTACTGTTGATTCCCCTGTGGGGATGCGTGGGAAACTTGTCTCTATTGCATGAACTGTTGTGATGTAGTCATACAAATCATTCTCGTTATCGTCTTCGTCAAACTGCTCAGCGCCGTCTTCTCCAACGCTGATGAATCTATACCTCCCTCCCTTGTGTTGATAAATTTCTACTGCGTACTTCATTAGATTGTGGTGAGCTTTCACATCTTCGAAGCTGTCGTACCACTTCAAGTCTGTTTCATTGAACGTGATGATCGGGTCGTCCTTGTACCCATACTCACACTCATTGATTGCTTGTGTAATCTGCGGTTCGTTCTTCGCAAGCATCAGCGTTACGAAGTTGTCGCGTGTCTCGATGTCATTGAACTTAATGATGTACGCTACGTCTGATCTATACCCCATGATGATCTCCCTCTACTATGTTGCCGTTGTTATCGAAGCGCCATCCGTTGATGTCGCACAAGTCTATGAAGTACTCTTCGCTTGTGTATGCGTCGTACTCTTCTCGTAGTTGTTTGTATATGTCATCGGCAAAGTCTTTTGCTCTGCTTAATATCCATTCGTCAAGCTCATTGAATAGATAGTCGGTATTGATGGAGTTGGCTAGCTCTTTCACATTAGCGCCCTCCAAGATACCTCTGTCCATAACCGAATCTTCGTCTACGTAGTGGATGCGATCGTCTACGCCACCGCTACGCATCGTGCCGCTGTGACTGTAATAGTAGGCGTGCTGACTGATGCTGACTTGTTCTTCGCACCATCCATCTTTGATTAACTCTCTCAGTACAACGTACTGTGCAAAGTCTTTCGCGTCTGGTTTGTTGTGGTACTCGATGAAGTCAGGCAGATCAACGTAGCCAGTCCACGATGCGCCGTCACCTTGTGAGTGAAAACCATTGAACGCCACGTTGTCTATTACGAAGCCCCTTGCGGGGCCGTCCTCTTTTGCGCGGTTGATGATCTCGTCATGCCAGTCATCGGGCGGGTCACCATACTTGCTGATTGCCTGTTGCTTGGCATAGTTAGAGAGTTGTTGAAACGCAAGGGATTGCGTAGTTGTTTCCATGGTTCCTCCATTAGTCTACTGTGACGCTGAACGTGATGTTGTCCTTGATGGATGCCGTAATGACATCTGTGAAGTCCCAATCGTTGATCGCATCGTGAACCGCGTCGTTGATCTTGCTGTCGAAGTCGTGATCTTCCACCGCGCTTGTTGCCATGTCATTGATGGCATCCTCACTGACGTGATACTCGTCGTCGTTGTGCGTACTGATCGCTTCGCTTGCAACCTCTTCGGCTATGTCGCGTATCTTCTTCTCAAAGCCATCGTCAATAACTCGCATGGCTTGGTGGTTGGTCATGATCTCTATGACCTGTGCTTGCACAATGTCTTTGATGTAGTTCTCAACGAGCGCCATGAGCGTGGTGAACAGCGCCGTAGTAGGCATTGATGGTTGAGTGGTTTGCGTTGTTTCTGTTTGAACTGTTTGTTCCATGATAAATCTCCAAAAAATTAAATTGATAAACGAAATGTGGAGAATTCTCCACAAAGCAAGGATGACCGATTTTTTTGTTAGCCCCCTCTCCAATAGAACAGGTCAAGGATTAAGACAATGATGGCTACGAGTAGCATCACACGTTCGAATTTTTCCCATTTAGTTAGCATTACTTCTCCCCTTGTTTAAGCCATGCCATCCACTCCGATAGCGTTGGCTTTTGCGCCTTGGTCAGCGAGATCGGCGGTACGAACTTGCCGTCTTTGTTCACCTCTGTGAAAGCCTTCTGCGCTATCTCGTTGGCTACCTTGTTGTCCGTCACTAGGTTGTCGTACTCACGCCATGCGTCACACACTACGCACCCCTCTTCGTAGTCATCGCATCGCTCACCCCAGTATTCCTCGATTGCTTGTTCAATTAAGTTCATTTTGTTTCTCCCTTTTTATCTCTGATTGCTATTGCCATTGCCGTAAGTTTCTTGTGCAATGCCTCGAACTTGTCGTAATACTCGGGGTCTTCGTCGTTGTGTTGAGCGTGAGCCCAAGCAATCTCGGACAAATCCCATAGTTCGTCTTGTGTTAGTTTCATTTACTTCTCCCTAAGTTGTTTGCCAGTAATGACTGGCGGCATTGTGGAGAATTCTCCACATTCAGTTGTCCCCATCGGGGCGGTACGTAATCAGCAGGGGTATCTTCCCTGCCTTGTGTATCGGGGGCAGTGCCGCCCACATCTCTCTGACCCGAGTGAATACTGCGGGGCTTATGTAGTACGCCCACCTTGAGGATAGGGGGCGGCTTGGCTTGAGCATGTGGCTCATCTCAGCGTGGGTTTTCTCATGCTTGAGCATCGCGCAGTACTCGAAGTAGAACTCTGCCTTGTCGACGTAGCCCTTGTCTCTGGCGTATAGCCATGTATTGCGTGCGCTGATGATTTCCTTGGCGATGGGCTTGAGTATCTCTTTGAGTTCAGCTTTCCATGCCTTGAGCCACCGCTTGCGGGATGCGATAGCTTGCTTGTTGTGCTCTGCCTGCTTCTGTTTGGAACGAAGAATCTTGGCGGTGAATATGCTCATCTCGCCCGATCGCACCTTGTTGAGTATCTCTTTCTTGGTCAGTTGACTGACTGACTTGCGCTTGGGACGACAAGCTTTGCAGTTCTTTGACTCGAGCGTCATGCGTACATTGCCTGCTCGACCCCATGCTTTTGACTGTGCATACGTTGCGAGGTACGAGAACTCTTTGAGGGGGCGCGACTCCCCACATTTAGCGCAAGTTTTGATTTGCATACTATTTCCTTACAGGTTGGGGCTAACTGGCCCACTTGGTTTTGTAACTGGCCCACCATTCTGCGAGCTTACCCACTATATGTGGGTAAGCGGAGAGCCGCATAAACACTGGTGTTATACCATGTCTGACCAAAATACCTACCATTTTTCAAGAACACTTAAACAAACTTGAAAACATGAACAACAGGACACCCAGCAATACACAAATATATATATCTAAATGAAAATTGTATTTATATATATAGGTATTGTGGACGTGGACATCGCAATCGCTAGCATCCATGCGGGTTACGCGATACCCTCGTGTGTGTCCAGTTGTGTCAAGTGGTGGGTATGTGCGAAAATACAACACTTTTACCCTACTTCTCCACAATACGTTGTGGAGAGATGAATGTGGAGAATTCTCCACACTTAGAACAGTCGTGATTGCTTACCTGCTTGTCGTGCGCTACGCAGTTGTTTGGACTCACGCTTGATGGTGTCCCACTCTTGTCGTGCCTCGTAGTTGTATTGCTCTTTGAGCTTGGCTTTGTGTGCGATGACTGCTCGTGGGTCTTTCTCCCACTGGTCACGCATGGCTACGAACTCTGCTCGTAGTTCGCGCATCTGTGAGAGGGCGTAGTGTTTGTTCTTGCTGTTCTTGCTCATGATGATTATTCCTTTGAGTTGATGATGAATAAGACACCTGCAATGGTGTAGCCTGCAAGCACGAGTAGTGCTTGGCGTAAGTAGTAACCGCTTGTATCAAAGCCGTAGCCAAGAGCTACGCAAGCACAGATGGTTAAGCAGAATATGAATAGCTTGTCGTTCATGATGATTCCTTGGTTGGACATTAAATGAAACAGCGGGCAGACCTCGCCCGCTGTGCTCTCCGAAAAAACTGTGGAGAATTCTCCACACTTAGATTGCTTTGAGGAATCTACGCTTCTCGCCTGCGCTGAGTGCGTTGAACTTCTTGAGCAATTCGGCTACTGGGTCTGTCTTGTTGTCAGTAGCTTTGCGTGGCTTGAGTGGGAAGTAATACTTCATTGCCGCCCTTGCCAACTCTTTGTTGTCGCCATCCCATGCGACAGTCTTTTCATTACGATAGACAGACTCACGAGTCTCGCACTCGTAGTGCTTACCAATGAGTGTGCCAACAGCCAAGCGATACTCGAACTGTTTCTCTGGCGTAGCTTTATCGTAGATAGGCTTGAAGGCTTTGAGTGCTGTGCCTACCTTGGCGTTTGCTTCCAATGCCTTACCGACGGCGACGATGTAACGATCGAACTGAATGTTCATGATTGAATCTCCAAAAGAAAAAACCTCGCAGACGGGCGAGGCAAACCGAACCGACTGAGTTCCCCCAATCGATGCATCTAGTATACCACAAGTTGTTGCCGTATCCCCTTGACAATGTGGAGAGTTCTCCACTCTTGACCCCCACCATACCCCCACCAAGCCCTATTGGGGTGTGCCGTGCCGTCATGGTGTGAACACTGTTTCGTAACCACGATTCAATTTCTAAAAAATCCGGAATCACAATACTGTACAAAAACACAGTGCCCCCAAAAAATTTTATAAAAATTGGAAAAACCTCGAGGCGAAAAAAAGCCCCGGGTGTTTAGTCCGGGGCAAAGATGGCAACTGGAAACCATCAAGGAGAAGCAAGGACTTGCGTCGATGCCGAAAAGGAGTATACACTAGCGCCAACGAGGAAGCAACTGAAAAGGATTCCTACGCATGTTAGATCACTTGGTGCATTTTGAACCTGAGGTCACCGCTCGGGGAAACTTTGAAAAACTGGACGACGCGACGCCCAGTGATATTCTGTCGGCGCAAGTTGCTACAGAGCAGTGGTTAGCAGAGTTAGGTGTGGATGACGACGAAGTGGTTGCTAACCAACAGCAGACACAGGCGGCGCGAAAAGCGTTTAATGCCGTGACCACCAACACGGACAGCGCCGATCAAAAAGCATCTCTTGCGGAACTAAAAACCCCAGCGGCTGTAAGACATCTAACAGGTATGTTGGCTGCGTACGACTGGCAGTTTATAGACATGGCGCAGGAGATCCGGGGCTACACGGTAGCTAAACTGGTTGAAGAGACAAAGTCCCCCAACGCCAACATCCGCTTGAAAGCTTTAATCGCGCTAGGCAAGGTCACGGAAGTGGGGCTCTTTACTGAGCAGATTGAGGTCAAAAAGATTGAGATGTCTGATGCTGAAGTTGAGCAACGCATCAAAGATAAGTTGGCCAAGTTCATGGGGGTGATAGACGTGGTGGACGTTTCCGAGCGCCCAGATGATAGTCCAGTGGAGAAGAATGATGGGCCAGATGGACTTTGAGCAGTTCACTTCTATCAGCAAGGTAGAGCTTGAGGCCATCCAGAAGGCGCTTCCGTTCATGAGTCTTAAAGACAAGATTGAATTGCTGGATGATATTGAGATTAGAGAGCGCCGCGCTAGCCTTACGGCTGCTAAAACAAACATGTTGGGCTTTGCTACATCTGTTTATCCCGGGTTTAAGATTGGCCCACACCACAGGAAGCTAGCTAAGATATTCTCGGACGTGGTTGAGGGTAAGAAAAAGCGTGTGATTATCAACATCGCGCCACGTATGGGTAAGTCTGAGTTCTCATCTTACCTATTTCCCGCGTACTTCCTTGGCAAGTATCCCAACAAGAAGATCATCATGGGCACGCACACTGCGGGTCTATCTGAAGACTTTGGTCGGCGCGTACGTAACTTGATTGATTCAGATGAATATCGAGATGTTTTTCCGCAAACTTTGGTGGCAGACGATCAGAAGGCTGCCGGTAAGTGGTCTACAAGCGCTGGCGGTCAGTATTATGCTGCTGGTGTCGGGGGCGCTCTTGCTGGTCGTGGTGCTGATCTGTTCGTTATTGATGATCCTCACTCAGAGCAGGACGTTAAAATCAATAGTCGGTTGGCTTTTGATACCGCATGGTCGTGGTTCCAGACGGGGCCGCTCCAACGTCTGATGCCGGGCGGTGCGATCATAATTGTGATGACGCGTTGGTCACTATTAGACCTGACTGGGCGTTTAATTGACTATCAGTCTAAGAATCCCGATGCAATTCCGTGGGAGATTGTGGAGCTTCCGGCCATTTTGAACGAAGACGAGGACAACGAGAAGTCTCTTTGGCCCGAGCAGTGGCCACTTGATAGCTTAAAAGCTACAAAAGCGTCGATTGACCCCCGATATTGGAACGCGCAGTATATGCAGCAGCCCACATCTGAGAACTCGGCCATCGTCAGCCGTAAAATGTGGCGTATTTGGGAACCAGATGACCCGCCAAGGTGTGAGTACATCATTCAGTCTTGGGATACGGCGTTTGAAACCAAGAACAACTCCGACTATTCTGCTTGTACGACGTGGGGGATTTTTTACAATGAGGAAGAAAACGATACGCCTCAGCTTATGTTGTTGGATGCTTTCAAAGACAGGATGGCTTTCCCTGAACTCAAGGTTGTTGCGCTCAAACACTACAAAGAGTGGGAACCAGACGCGTTCATTGTGGAGAAAAAGGCAGCTGGCGCACCACTGATTCAGGAACTCCGGGCGTTGGGAATCCCAGTCCAAGAGTTCTCTCCCAGTCGCGGTAACGACAAGATGGTGCGTGTCAACGCTGTTGCAGATTTGTTCAGCAGTGGTAAAGTCTGGGCACCCGACACACGCTGGGCACGAGAAGTGATTGAAGAGATGGCCGCGTTCCCAGTTGGGGAGCACGACGACTACGTGGATACGACAACACAGGCGCTGCTACGCTTTAGGCAAGGCGGCTTTATCAGTTTAGACACAGACGAGAAAGATGACCTTGAAATCTTTCGCCGTAGGAAACACGAATACTACTAGGAACACACATGGCAACGAACATCGACAAAGCTCTTTACCAACAACCCATGGGCATCGACGCGCTGGGCGAGCAAGAATCACCCATTGAGATTGAAATTGTTGATCCAGAAGAAGTCACCATTGGTATGGATGGATTAGAAATCACCATCGGCAAAGAAGATGACAATGAAGAAGGCTTTGATGATAACTTGGCCGAGTACATAAAAGATGGTGCCTTGCAGTCGCTGGCTGGTGACTTGGTGTCTGATATTGACAATGACAAAAATGGCCGCAAGGATTGGGAGAAGACATACGTTGATGGTCTGAAGCTGCTGGGATTGCAGATAGAAGAACGCACAGAACCTTGGAATGGCGCATGCGGTGTGTTCCACCCTATGATTACAGAAGCTGTTGTGCGTTTCCAAGCAGAGACAATTACAGAGACGTTCCCAGCCCAAGGGCCTGTGCGTAGCAAACTCATTGGTAAAGAAACGCCAGAGATGAAAGAAGTCGCGTCTAACGTTGAAGACGACATGAACTACGAGTTGACGGAAGTCATGACGGAGTACCGCGCTGAACACGAGCGCATGCTCTGGTCACTGCCAGCCACAGGCTCAGCATTTAAGAAGGTGTACTACGATCCCAATCTAGGCCGTCAGGTGTCGATGTTTATTCCTGCGGAAGATATGTATCTGCCGTACGGTACAACGGATTTAGATACTTGCTACCGCATCACGCACGTCATGCGTAAGACCAAAAATGAGATCATCAAGCTTCAGCAAGCAGGCTTCTACATTGACGTTGATCTGCCTGACGCACCAAAAGATCTGACAGACATTCAGAAAGCCAAGGACAAAGAGACAGGCTTTAGTGATTTGAATGACGACCGCTACACGCTTTATGAGTGCCATGTAGATTTGAACCTTGAAGGTTACGAGGACAAGGACGACTCTGGTGAAGAGACCGGCATCATGCTGCCGTACGTTGTCACGTTGATTAAAGGCTCCAACGACATTCTGTCGATCCGCCGCAACTGGAAAGAAGAAGATGACCTCAGACTCAAACGCCAACACTTTGTGCACTACCAATATATCCCGGGTTTTGGAGCTTACGGCTTCGGGCTTTTCCATCTTATCGGAGGCTTTGCTAAATCCGCTACCTCCCTCATGCGACAACTCGTCGATGCAGGAACACTCAGCAACTTGCCCGGTGGACTCAAGACACGCGGATTGCGAATCAAGGGCGACGATACACCAATCGCACCCGGAGAGTTCCGTGATGTAGACGTTGGCTCGGGCACGATTCGCGACAACATCCTGCCGCTGCCATACAAAGAGCCAAGCGCTACTCTGTTTAACTTAATGCAGACAATTGTTGATGAAGGTCGTCGTTTTGCCGCGACTGCTGACATGAAGGTGTCTGACATGTCTGCGCAGGCTCCTGTTGGAACCACACTTGCGCTGTTAGAGAGACAACTGAAAGTAATGACTGCGGTGCAGGCTCGTGTGCACTTTGCGCTGAAGCAAGAGTTCAAGCTCTTGAAGAACATCATCCGCGACTACACTGACGCGGACTACACATACACACCCGAGTACGGCACTCGCAAAGCTAAGAAAGCCGACTATGACTTGGTGGATGTTATCCCCGTGTCAGACCCCAACGCTGCGACCATGTCTCAGCGCGTTGTCCAATATCAAGCCGTCATTCAAATGGCGCAGATGGCTCCGGACATTTACAACTTGCCAGAGTTACACCGCGGTATGTTGAACGTGCTGGGTATCAAAAACGCTGAGAAACTTGTACCGATTGAGGACGATCAGAAGCCAATCGACCCAGTGCAGGAAAACCAGAATGCACTCAAAGGTAAACCGCTTAAGGCCTTCTTACATCAGGATCACGATTCTCACATTCAAGTGCACATGATGTTGATGCAAGACCCAATGATGCAGCAGTTCATTGGCCAAAACCCACAGGCTCCTAGAATCATGGGCGCAATCACGGCTCACATTGCAGAACACGTTGGTTACAAAATGCGTCAGCAAATTGAGCAACAGTTGGGCATGCCGCTGCCGCCCGAAGATGAGAAGTTGCCACCGCAGATTGAGATTGCGTTGTCCGGCATGATGGCTCAAGCGGCTCAGCAAGTGTTGATGCAGAATCAAGCCAAGGCTGCGCAGATGCAGGCACAGCAACAGATGCAAGACCCCGTCATGCAGTTGCAAATGCAAGAACTACAACTCAAAGGCCAAGAGTTAGAGTTAAAGAAACAAAAAATGATGATGGATGCCGCTGCCAAGGCCGACGCACAAGAGTTGAAAGAGCAAGAAGTCAGTGGCAGGTTGGAACTAGATGCTCTTAAAGTTGGTGCACAAATCAACGAGAGCAAAAACAAAGCTCAGTTTGAGCAAGAACGTGCCGGTATCCAAATGGGTTCCGACATCGCAAAGAGTAAAGCCCAGATGGATTTACAAGCGCGTACTGCTGCGCTCTCAAATAGTAGAAATCAACGTGAGCCCAAATCATGATCCAAGACTTCGTACGCGTATTACGTGAAAAAATACGCACTGACATGAACAACTATGCCGATGACTTGGCTGGGGGTTCGTGCCGTACTTTTGAAGAGTACCAAAAACTCTGCGGGATTATTCAGGGTCTAGCCCTTGCAGAGCGTTATCTACTTGACCTTGCACAGAAAGTTGAAGAATCTAATGAGTGATCTTGATCTCTCCCCCGGTGCTTTTGCACTGCCTGAACCCATCCAATCTTTGGATGCACCCGAGCCTGATGCTTCAGACGAAATGAAAGCCACGCAACTTCCCACCCCAACAGGTTGGAAGATTCTTTGCGCTGTGCCAGATGTCGACGAGAAGATTGCAGGGTCAAACCTGTATAAACCAATTGAGTTTATGCGCCAAGAAGAAACAGCAACCACTGTGTTGTTTGTTTTGAAAGTAGGCCCTGATGCGTACAACGACACCGCCAAGTTTCCTAACGGGGCATGGTGTAAAGAGGGCGACTTTGTGTTAGTACGTACTTACTCCGGTACAAGATTTAAGATCTTTGGCAAGGAGTTTCGTCTCATCAACGATGACCAAGTTGATGCTGTTGTGCAAGACCCTCGCGGCCTGACCCGCGCTTGAAAGGAAGAATATGGCTGAACCGTACAAGTTCCCCGACGAAGTCGAAGACAAGAAGACCAACGAGGTTGAGTTTGAGATTGAAGGGGCTGATGAAGTAGAGATTGAAATTGAAGACGACACGCCTGAGCGCGACAGAGGCCGCAAGCCCCTAGACCGTGAAGTGCTTGATCCAACCGATGAAGAGATCGAGTCCTATTCTGACAAAGTCAAAGGACGCATTAAAGAGCTGACCCACGCCCGTCACGACGAGCGCCGTGTCAAAGAAGCCACGATGCGTGAAAAGCAAGAGCTTGAGCGTCTTGCACAGCAGTTGATTGAGGAGAACAAACGCCTCAAGCAAAACGTTTACACAGGACAAGAAGCCATCATTGAGGGCGCTAAGTCAAAAGCCGATACTGAGTTGGCTATGGCAAGGCGTAAACTCAAGGAAGCCCAAGAGTCCTATGACACGGATGCCATCATTGAAGCCCAAGAAGCTGTGATGGACGCAAAGATTCGTGCAGAACAAGTAAAAAATTATCGTCCAACCCCTTTACAAGACGAAAATTTTGAGGTACAAACGCAACAAGCCCAACCTTCAAGGGCTGAACCGGACGAAAAAACTCTGCGCTGGCAGGCTAAAAACCAGTGGTTCGGACAGCAAGGGTTTGAGGAATACACCAGCTACGCACTAGGGCTGCATCAAAAACTAGTCACAAACGGAGTGGATCCCCGCTCTGCTGAATATTTCGACCAAATTGATGGTCGCATGAAGTCAACTTTTCCGGATTTATTCGGGCAAGCAAATGACAAGCCAAGGTCTGGTGAGGTTCAAAAACGACCTACGACAGTGGTTGCCTCTGTATCTCGTTCTACGAGTGCAGGAAAAATTAAGCTAACTCAAACGCAAGTAGCGTTAGCGAAAAAATTTGGTTTAACCCCACAGCAGTATGCTGTTCAAGTAGCAAAGTTGGAGAACTGAAATGGCTGAAACAATTGACCGCTCAAATCGTGACAATAAGTCACGCGATAAATCTGCTCGTACGGTATATGTACCACCGAGCAACTTGCCCGATCCGACACCTGATCCAGATTACACGTTTCGCTGGGTAGCGACTCATGTGCTTGGTCAGCCATTAGCCAACAACGTGTCTTTACAGATGCGCGATGGTTATGAGCCGGTGAAAGCTGTGGATCATCCAGAATTGGCTTTGTTTGGTAACAACGCAAACGGCAATGTGGAAATTGGTGGGCTGATGCTTTGCAAGGCCCCCAAGGAACGTGTTGAAGCTCGCGCTGAGTATTACAACAAGCAAGCTCAAGCCCAGATAGATTCAGTTGACAATCATTTCATGCGAAATAATGACCCTCGGATGCCCTTGTTTGCTGACCGCAAGTCAACAACAAGTCGCGGAACAGGATTTGGTTCTGGTTCTAAATAATTTATAGGAGTCTTTATGGCTTATCCTACAGTCTCGGCCCCTTACGGTCTAAAGCCTGTAAACCTAATAGGTGGACAGGTATTTGCGGGTTCAACCCGTTTGATGCAAATTGCGAGTGGTTATGCCACAAACATTTTCTACGGTGACTTGGTAAAACGTATCTCTGATGGAACTATCGAAAAAGACGCGGGCACAACAACTGCCACGCCTACCGGTATTTTCTTAGGTGTTCAGTTTACCAACGGTTCAACTGGTCAAGTCCAGCAACAACAGTACTATCCAGCTAGTCAGGCTATCAAGTCTGGCACGCAGATTTTTGCTGTGGTCGCTGATGATCCTGACACATTGTTCCAAGTAGCTGTTGTGTCTGGCACGACCACTATCTCTGGTGTTGGCATTACCGCCATCGGAAATAACGCCACGTTGGTACAGAACGCTGGTAGCACCACGACAGGTAATTCTGCCGTAGCTATTTTGGACAGTACCGCCACAACCAACACTCTGCCTATTCGTATCATTGACGTAGTTCGGGACACCGCCACTGCTGCTGATAACTTCCCTGAAGTTATTGTCAAGATCAATGCGACTATGCATCAGTACAACAACGCAACTGGCGTATAAGGAGCTAAATCATGGCTATTTCCCGCGCACAACTACTTAAAGAACTGCTCCCCGGCCTGAACGCTTTGTTCGGCTTGCAGTACGCTACTTACGGCGAAGAGCACAAAGAAATCTACGAAACAGAGAAATCTGAGCGTAGCTTTGAAGAAGAGACAAAACTGTCTGGCTTCTCTGCGGCTCCTGTCAAGAACGAGGGTTCAGCCATTGCTTATGACAATGCGCAAGAAGCGTTCACGGCTCGCTACAACCACGAAACCATTGCCTTGGGTTTCTCAATCACTGAAGAAGCGGTTGAAGATAACTTGTACGACAGCTTGTCTGCTCGCTACACCAAGGGTTTGGCTCGTGCTATGGCTTACACCAAGCAGGTTAAAGCTGCTTCCATCTTAAACAACGGCTTCACAGGCGGTGTTTATGCTGGTGGTGACGGTGTTGCTCTGTTCTCTACAGCGCACCCTTTGGTGTCCGGTGGTACCAACAGCAATCGTCCTTCAACCAACTCTGACTTGAATGAAACATCGTTGGAAAACGCTGTGATTCAGATCGCTGCTTGGACTGATGAGCGTGGCTTGTTAATTGCCGCTAAACCTAGAAAATTGGTTGTGCCTCCTGCACTTCAGTTCGTTGCTACTCGTTTGCTCGAGACTAACCTTCGTGTTGGTACCGCTGACAACGACATCAACGCGTTGAAAAACAACGGTTCAATCCCTGAAGGTTACACAATTAACCACTACCTGACAGACACCAATGCTTGGTTCTTGTGCACAGACGTTCCTAACGGCCTGAAGCACTTTGAGCGTATGGCCTTGACTACTGGAATGGATGGTGATTTTGACACTGGAAACGTTCGTTACAAAGCCCGTGAGCGTTACAGCTTTGGCTTCAGCGATCCATTGGGTGTCTTCGGTTCCCCCGGTTCAACCTGATAAAACAACCCCACAAGGGTACGTTTGAGGCCACCTGCGGGTGGCCTTTTTCTTGTCACAAAGTTAAACTACGATGGACTTGCAGCCGCGGTGGTTGCATAAACACAGGGGCACATCATGAAATTTGAAATGGAATTTGGTTATTTTGGCAATAACAAACTTGTTATTGAGACACACGATTTTGACATCATTGAAATCTTCCAAAAGTTTGTGGAATTTCAAGAAAACTACGGTTGGGCAGTTGACTATGATGTTGTAGTTGAAGAAGACGAAGAGTTTGAAGACGAAGATGACACCGAAGAAGAAATTGACGGCGACATTGCAGAAGCTGCTGAAGAAGCTGCTGACAACAAGTGATACTAGGGGGCTTCGGCCCCCTTCTTCTTTTTGGCTTTTCTAGCAACACGTTCATCATGATGGTGAATGCGGTGGCAGTTGGCGCAGAGCACAATACACTTCTTGACCTCTTCCATAGCTCGTTTGAACGCACGGTTTTTTACCAGCTTGTTGACTGAATCTTCTTTGGTGTTACTGTCTACATGGTGAAAGTCAAACGTGGCTGGGTGGTCTTGCCCGCACTTTACGCACGCTAATGTAGCTTTAAAGCTACGCCACTGATCTTTATACGCTTTGGCAGATGCCCTGCTTGCCGCAATTACAATTTCTTTATTGTTGGCGTAGTACGTACTTGCGTACGTTTTTTGTTTAGTTTGCTTAACAATTTTGTCTTTATACGGCATGTTTGATCCGATACCGCCAGTACAACGCCGTTTTTAAACCCCAAGGTTGAGATGGCTCAAACATTTTGAAACCTATAGCTATCAAACTGTTAGCAGAGGCAGGGTTTTCGTTGGTATCAGTGATGACCCAGTTCATGCCTAACGCTTTGGCTTTGCGAACCCGCGCTTTAATAAACCTCTTCTGAAGCCCGCATCCACGATGAGCGCGTACAACACCTGCCCGACAAAGATACATAGTGTCAGACCAACGACTAGAGGGAACAACACCAGCGAACCCAGCAGCCTCACCATTCTGTGTGTAAGCGACATACCAGTATCCTTGTGTAATTGGGTAAATTTTATCGTGGGGGAGGCACGCTTTTTGAAGCAGCGTCAACAACTGCACCACCTCTGGCTGACGAGTATCGACAGGGACAACGCGGTATTTCATGCCCTTATAATGCCGAAAGATTGTGACAACAAAAATAATTGTTGCTAACCCCAAATAACTTTGGTATAAACGCAGTAACCCGGGCTTATCCGGTGCATTAGACAGTCCCGGCTGACGACATACAGACTGATGCACTTAACTTGTATGTAAGGAAAAATCATGGCACGCACTACGTTTCAAGGCCCAGTTCGTTCATTGGGCGGCATTTATCAACAAGGCCCAGCTACTACTGTTGAAATCACATCTAGCACCACATTAAACCCTGTAGATCACGGCGGTCGTATCATTTCTGTTGGTGGTTCTTTAGCCGCCGCACTGACATTGACATTACCCACAATCAATGTTTCAACAAACCCAATTACGTCTGGCCCCGGTGAAGACCCAAGTACAGCCAATAACGAAGGCGTTGTTTACACAATCTGGGTTCCTACCACCATCTCTACAAGTTCGTTAAAGATTGGTACAGACGGTACTGACAAATTTGTTGGCACAATTGTTATGAATGACGTTGATTCAGACGGAGCCGCTTTGGTTGGTTTTTCAGCCGCCGCTGCTAACGACTTTATTAACTTAAATGGCACGACTACTGGTGGTGTTGCTGGCTCATGGGTGCAGATTTTTGCTATTGCCGCACTGAAGTACATGGTCAAAGGCACAGTCCTTGGTACTGGTACTGTTGCCACGCCATTCGCTAACTCCTAATCAACCCAAGGGGCTTCGGCCCCGTTTTTAAAGGAGATTGATTATGTCGATGCAAACTGATGTACAGGCAAGTGTCCCGCTAACTTCTACGGGGCAATTTACCAATCAAACACCCACTGCTCTTGCTAGAGCAAGGGTCAAAGCTGTTTATATGGTTCCAACAGGTACGGCTGGTAGTGTGATATTTAAAGATGGCGGGTCAGGCGGCACAACCGTTATGACGCTTAACACCGTGGCTTCTGCTACGCAACCTACGTATATTTTGTTTCCGGGTGAGGGTGTTTTATTTAGCACCAACGTTCATGGAACTGTGTCAAACGTAACTTCAGTCACAATTTTCTATGGCTAAGTCTCCAGCATGGCAGAGGAAAGAAGGCAAATCCGAGAAGGGCGGCTTGAACGCCAAGGGGCGAGCCTCATACAATGCGGCCAACCCCGGGAAACCCGGATTGAAACGTCCTCAACCCGAGGGCGGCTCACGGCGCGACTCCTTCTGCGCCCGCATGGAAGGCATGAAGAAGAAGCTAACCAGCGCAAAGACTGCCAACGACCCGGATTCACGGATCAACAAGTCTTTGAGGGTTTGGAACTGTAAGGATGGGGGCTATGTAACTGCGGCTGATGGCTGCGCTACAAAAGGCAAAACAAAGGGGCGGATGGTATGAGCACTAACTCAGACACAGTCAAAAGCACGCTGGATATTGTTTCAGTGTTTGCCACCATCGGATCATTTTTGGAAATGTTTACCCCAATTTTTGGTTTGATTGGCGCAATCTGGACATTGATGCGAATCGCCGAAATGATTGCGGGTAAACCCTTTGCTGAAATAATCCGCAGGAAAAAAGATGCCGTCGACGAGTAAGAAGCAACACAATTTCATGGCTGCGATTGCAAATTCGCCATCGTTTGCTAAGAAAGTAGGAGTCCCACAATCCGTGGGCAAGGATTTTACAACTGCGGACAAGGGTCGCAAATTTTCTAAAGGTGGTGATACTATGGCTTCCAAAATGAATCCCGGTTTTATGGCAATGATGGCTAAGAAAAAAGGCGCTCCTGCTAAAAAAATGGCTGGTGGCGGTATGGCAATGGGCAAAGTTAAAACAGCTGCCCCTAGCAAAAACGGTATTGCTACCAAGGGTAAAACCAAAGGTGCAATGGTTAAAATGAACAAGGGCGGCATGGCCTGCTAAGGAGTTAATCATGGCACGTAGAAATTTAGCTTCGCTCGCCGCTCTTGGCACATTGGGCTACATGTTGTCTAAAAAAGGCGACAAAAAAAACGATGAAAAAGACGAAAAGTCAACGACCGCAGCGGCGGAACGACGCATAGCTGCTGATAAAGATGCTAGCGCAATACCAGAAAAATCAGAATCCCCCGCTATTTCAGATGAAACCATAAAGCGCAACACTAGCGGAATGGATGTGCAAGACGAAACCGGTATGGTTAATAAGCGTTTAAAGCGTAATCCAGAAACGGGTGAGTTATACGACACAGAAGTGACTGCGCCATCTAAGAAACCTGCGGCAGCACCTGCTAAACCTGTTGTTAAATCACGCCCCATGAGTGCCGCGGCAGAAGCAGCAATGCAGGAATCAAACACTAGCCCCACAACTCGTGCCGAGTATGATAGGGGGATTAGTGATGTGCCGCGCCGTAATTCTTACTACAGAAAAGGCGGCGCAGTCAAAGGTTATGCTTCTGGCGGTTCTGTAAGTTCCGCTTCTAAACGTGCTGACGGTATTGCCACTAAAGGCAAGACACGCGGCAGAATGTGTTAAGGAAATATCATGGGTGCAAGTTCAACCGCCTCGGGCATGAAAAATTACAAACCCCGTCGTGAACCCGGTTCACCGGACGATGTTATTTATCCAGAGACTCGCGCAAAAATGCAAGAGGCTAAGTCTGCTGCGGCTGACGTTAAAGAAGCGGCTAAGAATGAAGCTGACTACAACAAGTCTTTGACCACTGAGAACAAAGCTAAAGGCGGCATGACTGCTAAGTTCATGTCGTTCTCTAAAAAGGGCAAGCCTGCTGGAATGAAGTCCGTGACAAAGATGGCCTCTGGTGGTACTGCTTCTTCACGCGCTGACGGTTGCTGTATCAAAGGCAAGACTCGCGGAAAGATGGTGTAATCATGATGGCCAGCCGTGGTATGGGAGATATCTCCCCCTCTAAAATGCCCAAAGGTAAGAAGAAGGCCCGGCGGGACGACACTGACTTTACCCAGTACAAAGAGGGTGGGAAGGTCAAATCCAAAGTAAACGAGGCAGGTAACTACACCAAGCCCGGTTTACGTAAACGGATTTTTAACAGCGTCAAAGCTGCGGCAATTGTTGGTACTGGCGCAGGGCAATGGAGCGCGAGAAAAGCGCAAGTCATGGCTAAACGGTACAAAGCCGCAGGTGGTGGCTACCGTGATTAAAAAACCGCAACAGTCCCTCAAAGACTGGGGCAAACAAGATTGGACAACCAAAAGTGGTAAAAAATCTTCTGACACTGGTGAACGATACCTTCCAAAAGCTGCGATCAAAAGTCTCAGCGCTAGTGAGTACGCTGCGACGACCAAAGCCAAGCGAGCCGGAAAAGCCGCCGGTAAACAATTCGTAGCACAACCCAAAACGATTGCAAAGAAAACGGCAGGATTTAGATGACCACTTCAGGAACCGCAGCGTTTAACCTTGACCTCACTGAGTTGGTTGAGGAAGCGTTTGAACGTGCCGGTTCGGAGTTGCGTACGGGTTACGACTTACGTACAGCCCGTCGTTCATTGAATCTGATGTTTGCTGACTGGGCAAACCGTGGTGTCAATATGTGGACGTTTGAGCAGGGGACAATTAACCTGACTCCGGGTCTGAACACCTACGCGCTTCCTGTCGATACGGTAGATTTACTTGAGCATGTCATTCGTACGGGCGCGGGTAGTGCATCCACACAGGCTGACTTGACCATCACGCGTATTAGTGTTTCTACCTATGCCACGATCCCCAACAAACTGCAACAAGCCCGCCCAATTCAGGTGTGGTATCAGCGTTTGGATGGCCAGACTTCCTCTATTGGCACCACGTTGAATGGCGGGATTACAGCCACAGATACAACAATTACGTTAACTAATGCCGCTGGGCTTCCCGCCACAGGGTTCTTGTTGATTGAGTCTGAGACTATTCAGTACGGTTACATTTCCGGCAACGTGCTCTACAACTGCTTCCGTGGGCAGAACGGTACAACTGCGGCGGCACACTTAACTGGCGTGTCTGTATACACGCAGAATCTGCCCTCTGTGACCCTCTGGCCAACCCCAGACAATAGCGCAACGTATCAGTTTGTTTACTGGCGTATGCGCCGTATTGATGATGCTGGCGGTGGTGTACGCACGATGGACGTGCCTTTTCGCTTCCTGCCCTGTATGGTGGCGGGTCTTGCCTATTACTTGGCTCTTAAGATTGAAGGTGGCGCTGAGCGTCTGCCAGTTTTGAAGCAACAATACGACGAAGCGTGGCAATTGGCTTCGGATGAAGATCGTGAGAAAGCTTCGGTTCGTTTTGTTCCGAGGCAAATGTTTATTGGTAGCGGTACGTAAATGGGCAATCGCTTTGCATCGGGTAAGAACAGTATCGCCATGTGCGATAGGTGCGGCCAACAGTTTAAATTAACGGCTTTGAAAAAAGAAGTTATCAAGACAAAGCTTTACAATTTGATGGTGTGCCCAGTGTGTTGGGATCCAGATCAGCCGCAGTTGCAGTTGGGTATGTACCCAGTGGATGATCCGCAGGCTGTGCGTAACCCGCGCAAGGACACAACGTACGTTACGGCAGGCACAAACGCTAGTGGCAATTTGACTGGCGGTTCGCGGGATGTTCAATGGGGATGGTCGCCCGTTGGTGGGTCGAGTAATTTTGATGTTGCACTGACGCCAAACTACTTGGTGGCAACGACGTTTGTTGGTACAGTTACAGTAACCGTTACATAGGAGTCTAATATGGACAAGAAAGATTTAGCCCAAGACAAAAAGATGATTAAATCTGCTGTCGGCAAGCACGAGAAAAATATGCACCCCGGCAAAACGCCCACAAAGCTTGCCAAGGGTGGTAAGACCAATGAGATGATGCTTCAGTATGGCCGCGGTATGGCCAAAGTTACAAATCAGGGGAAATAATATGGCCAAGGTTAATAATCTACCAGCTTCTGCATACGCTAAGCCCCACACCATGAGTGGTGCGCCTGTAGGCATCTCTGATAACCCCGGTTCTGGCGTCAATCGCAGTAAAGCTGACACCGTTGATATGTCTATTGGCAACATCAGCAAATCTGCGGGCAACGAAACTGTTAAGACATCCGGTATTGTCACCCGTGGTAACGGTGCAGCAACCAAAGGCACAATTGCTAGAGGCCCGATGGCATGAATTACACCGCACTCAGCAACGCGATCCAAGCGTACACGGAGAACACGGAAACAGATTTCGTGGCTAATATTCCCGTGTTCGTTACGCAAGCTGAGCAGCGTATTTATAACTCGGTTCAGTTTCCGTCTATTCGCAAGAACGTGCAAGGGTCAATGGCCATAAACAACAAGTACTTACAAGCCCCTGATGATTTTTTAGCGGTGTACTCGTTGGCTGTTATTACAGATGTTACTGGCGTAGACTTAAATACTGGAACATACGAGTACTTGCTTAATAAAGATGTTAACTTTATTCGTCAGGCGTATCCAACACCAAACGATACGGGTGTTCCAAAGTACTATGCTCTGTTTGGCCCTGCTGTGTCTGGCAACGTCATCTCAGATGAGTTAACTTTTATTCTTGGCCCCACCCCTGACCAGAACTATAAAACTGAACTTCACTATTACTTTTACCCCGAGTCTATTACTGTGGCGGCAGATGGTCGTACGTGGTTGGGCGACAACTTTGACACGGTGTTGTTGTACGCATCTTTGGTTGAGGCTTACACCTACATGAAAGGTGAGCCGGACATGATGACGTTATACAACCAGAAGTTTATGGAAGCTCTTGCGTTGGCCAAGCGTTTGGGTGATGGTATGGAGCGTCAAGACGCTTACCGGTCTGGTCAGTTCCGTCAAAGGGTAACTTGATATGTCAATTATCCAGACCCAGACCACCTCCTTTAAGGCGGAGCTTTATCAAGGCATACACGACTTGACGACCGACGTTATTAAGATTGCTCTGTATACAGCCAGCGCGGATTTAAATGAAACAACCACGGCGTATTCAGCTACAAACGAAGTAGCCAATACAGGCACTTACGTTGCTGGCGGGGCAATACTAACACCCATCACGGTATCATCTTCAGGGTACACGGCCTATGTCGGGTTTCCTAACGTATCTTGGACTGCCGCATTAACAGCAAGGTGTGCCCTGATCTATAACGTTACCCAAGGTAACAAATCCATAGCTGTGTTGGACTTTGGGTCTGACAAGACTTCTACAATCACGTTCACCATCACAATGCCGACTAACGGCCCAACCACTTCATTGATTAGGAGTTCAAATTGATTGTTACAACAACCAAAGGCGACATGGACGATTCATTGCTTGAAAAGCGTGAAGGTTCCTTGGATAATGACAACGAGTCAACCACATGGGTGGAGTATTGGTTGTCAGGGGAGCTAGTGCATCGTTCGGTGCATGTGGCTCTTAAGAAAAATGTAAGTTCTGCGGTGGAAGCCGCATCTTTTAACTAAGGAGCCAATCATGGCAAATACCCAAGCAATGACAACAAGCTTCATGGGCGAGTTGATGACCGCAACCCATAACTTTGGCACTGCCCCAGTTCGCGCAACCGGCGCAACAGACAGTTTTAAAGGGGCACTGTATTTGGCTTCTGCTACATACAACGCAAGCACTACTGCTTACTCGGCTACAGGCGAAGTTTCTGGTACAAACTATACGGCTGGCGGCGTGGCGGTTACATTTGGCACACCCCCAACAGCTACCAATAGCTCCACAACAGCGGGCGTTGCGTTTGTTACACCTTCAGCCAGTATTACGTATACCAACGTAACTTTGACTACAGCGTTTGACGCGGTGCTGATTTACAACTCAACACAAAGCAACAAAGCGGTGAGCGTCCATACCTTTGGTTCACAGACTGTGACTGCTGGTACGTTTACGCTTACTATGCCTTCCAACACAACAACCACTGCGCTGATCCGTTTGGCAACAACCTGATCCTCCTGCATTGGAGGGCAGTAAATGACAACCGCATGGGGCGCAGGGGCGTGGGGCAGCAATAGTTGGGGAGGTCTGCAATCTGAGATCTCCGGCGTTGCTGCGTCCGGCGCTGTTGGTACAGCGAGTGCTAGTGTTACTGTAGCTTTATCGGGTGTTTCGGCTTCTGGCGCTGTTGGCACAGTTGGTTCATTTGTTGAGTTCCCTGTACCAATTACGGGAGTAGTGGCAACAGGTTCAATTGGGTCTGTTGCTGTTGCAGAAAGACAGCTTGCGCTTACTGGGGTATCGGCTACGGGGCTACCCGGAGGGGTTTCCATTTTTGAGCGTCAGGCTGGACTTTCAGGGGTTGAGGCAATAGGGGCTGTTGGAACTGTGGCTGTTAGCGCAGCAGAGAATGAAGATGGTGTTATTGCAACAGGCTCAGTTGGTACTGTAGAAATCTCTAGGACTGTAGCGTTATCTGGTGTATCTGCTACAGGCGCGGTTGAAACAATTAATTTTACGTACGGTGCGGACATTAGCGGTAATCAGGCGGCGGGGGCTGTTGATACTCTGGGGTCTAACAGGACTGTTGCAATTAGTGGTGTTGCAGCCACTGGCACTGCTGGTACGTTGGAATTTAATTTTCAAGTAACCAGCGTTTCGGCTACAGGCTCTGTTGGCAGTGTTGGGTTAAATGTTTCGGTTGCGTTGACAGGTGTCAGCGCTTCAGGGCTTATTGGAGATGAAGTTCCCGTTAAGGCATTAGCCATTACAGGGGTTTCTGCAACAGGTGTAGTGGATAATGTTATTGGCGCACGGCTTGCGGCTATCACTGGCAATCAAGCTATGGGTAAACTTGGCGTTGTAGGCGCTCTATACTGGAGTTTAATTGATGACACCGAAGTCGCAAACTGGCAGAATATCAATACCGTGTAGCCAAGTGCTACACACAGACAGGAGTATTTAAATGGCAGCTACAACAACTCTTTTGGGTTTACTAACCCCCACACAGGGAACGCTCTCTGGTACTTGGGGTGATTCAGTCAACTACGGTATTTCTGATTACCTTGATATTGCCATTGCAGGCACATTATCTTTCGCAGGTGATGGCGCTATTACTCTGGCAAATACCACGGGTAGCTCGTCAGGAAACGCAATAACTTCCACCACAGCGCAGTACATGGTGATTCGTATTACCGGCACGCAAACTGTTACTAAGGTTATCACAGGCCCTAGTTACAGCAAACTGTACATGGTGGATCACGCAGGCGCTACTAGTGCAGTGACATTTAAAGCCGCTGGCCAGACAGGTGTGTCGATTGCTGTTGGCGAAAAAGCATTTGTGTACTACAACGGTACTGACTACGTCAAAATTTCTAGTATTAGTAGTACAGGTGTATTACCTGTAGCTAGCGGTGGTACAAACGCTTCTACGGCAAGTATTACTTCGTTCAATAACATTACTGGCTACACTGCTTCCGGCGCAACTGGAACAACATCTACTAATTTGGTATTTTCAACAAGCCCAACTTTAGTTACTCCAGTACTTGGAACTCCCACATCCGGAACGTTAAGTAACTGTACTGTTGATGGCACTAACGCTGTTGGTTTTAAAAACATACCACAGTCTGGCTCCGCTAAAACAACAAGCTACACGCTTGCCGTAGGTGACATTGGTAAATTTATTCAGGTTGGTGCAAGCGGATCCATTGTGGTTCCTGACGCTACGTTTTCCGCCGGAGATGCGGTTGTTATTTTTAATAACACTTCTGGCGCAATTACACTGACCATGTCAATCACCACCGCGTATATTGGCGGCACTGACTCAGACAAAGCTACAATTTCGCTGGCAACACGCGGCATTTGCAACGTGTTGTTTATTTCTGGTACTGTTTGTGTTGTCACAGGTAACGTAACATGAGTGGAATCTTGATGATGGCTGTGGGGAACTCCTATGGGAGCGCCCCCGTAAATACTGTAGCTCCGGCAGTCACAGGCACAGCTACATTTGGCTCCACGCTTACAACCACAAACGGCACGTGGACAGGCGCGCCAGCACCGACATTTACCTACCAATGGTTTAGAAGTCCAAGCACATCTATTAGCGGTGCAACTTCTTCAACGTATGTGCTTGTTGCGGCGGATGTGGGGTTTGGCATTTTCTGTCAAGTAAGAGCTACTAATTCAATTGCGCCATCTGGAGTTACGGCTAACTCCAACACAACAGCAACGGTGGCGGCAGTGGTTCCCGGCGCACCTACGATTGGTACAGCCACAGCAACCGGCTCAAGCACGGCAACTGTAGCTTACACGGCTCCTGCAAGTAATGGCGGCGCAACGATTACAACGTATACAGCAACATCTTCGCCAAGCGGTATTACTGGCACGTTGTCTCAAGCGGGCTCTGGAACAATCACTGTTAGCGGTTTGTCACCTGTAACAAGCTACACATTTACTGTAACTGCAACAAACTCTGCCGGAACAAGCGCGGCAAGTGCAGCAAGTAACAGTATTACTACCACGGCTGTAATTGGACAGATAGCTTACACATCTGCTGGCACATTCACATTTGTTACACCTGCCGGGGTTTCATCAGTATCGGTTGTGGCTGTTGGGGGTGGAGGTGGTGGCGGGTATACCGCAGCTGCCGGTGGAGGCGGTGGTGGTTTAGGGTATAAAAACAATTACTCTGTATCTGGGTCTCTCACTGTAGTTGTCGGTGCGGGCGGCAACGGCGGCGATTCTAGTCTCTGCGGTGACGGTTTTAATGGAGCTAATAGTTATTTTGTTTCTACTTGTGTGGTTAAAGGTGGTTTTGGCGGTAAAGGCAGAACTAATTCAACAGGACTCGGTGGTACTTTTACTGGCGACGGTGGTGGTAATGGCGGTGTTGGAAACTCCGGCCCCGGCGGTTATGGTTCTGGCGGCGGCGGTGCTGGCGGGTATGCGGGCACAGGAGGAAATGGTGGCAGTGGTGGTAATCCATCTCAAACAAGCGGAACTAGCGGCGCTGGTGGTGGTGGTGGCGGTGGTGGTGGTAGTGGATACGCGGGAGGAGCAACTTATCCTAGCGGCGCTTCTGGCGGAGGAGTTGGTCTTTTGGGTCAAGGAGGAAATGGCTCTGGTGGCTCTGGTGGAACTACTGGGTCAGCCGGGGGTGGAGGTTCTGGTGGAAATAATGGAAGTAGCGGAGCAATCGGTAATGGGGTTGTCGGGGGCGCTTATGGCGGTGGTGGTAGCAACTCTGGATATTGCGGGGCTCATTTCACAGGCGGGGCTGGCGCTACTGGCGCAGTGCGTATCATCTACCCCGGCACAACCCGTTCATTTCCATCAACTTGTACAGGAAATTTATAAATGAACTTGTATATTGAAACTGAAAACGGTGCAGCAAAAAATCACCCTGCTCTTGAAGACAATCTTAATCAGGCGTTTGGTTCTATTCCAGAACACTGGGAGCCATTTACTCGTGTAGCACGCCCTGTTTTGGGTGTTTATGAGTTAATGGAACCTGATGAACCGGTTTATACCAAAGTAGATGGTGTTTGGACGGACGTATGGCATAAACGTGATTTGACTGTTGAAGAAAAAACTGCAAAGCAGCAGGCAGTCATTACCGCATTCAATGAACGTGAGTATGCGTCTAACTGGTCAGCATGGACATTTAGTGAAGTTATTTGCTCAATGGTTCCCCCAATCCCACGCCCAGCCCCAGTTGAAGGCAAGATCATATTTTGGTGTGGTGCAGATAACAATTGGAAAGAGGCTCCAGCCTATCCTGTTGACGACAATCAATACAAATTTGATTTTATTGCATGGGCTTGGGTTGCAGTATGAGTAAAGTTGTTAAAAAACCAAAGGTATGTAAAGCCGCTGAATCAGTGGCTGAAGTCATTCAAAATACACAGCTTCAGGTTGCATACCATTTCCCCTGCCCAATCTATATCATTGAGCGTCCTGATTTCTTGGATGCGGTTAACGCTGTGTCGGAAGAAGGTTTGGAATTAGCTAAAAAAACCCAGCCACTCAATGAACTTTACCCTGTACACATGACGGGTAGTTACTTTGGCGACCCACGCATGGCGGGCTTCTCTGAGTTTATTGGTGCGACTGCTTGGAACATTCTCAATGAACAAGGCTACGCCATGCAGAATATGGCGGTGCAGTTTACAGAAATGTGGACACAAGAGCACCACAAGCACTCTGCAATGGACGCACACGTTCATGGATACGGTTCACAGATTACAGGTTTTTACTTTCTTGAAACGCCAGAAGGAAGTTCTAACGTAGTGTTTCACGACCCGCGTGCGGGGAAGGTGCAGATTGATTTGCCCGAGCAAGACATGAATATGGCAACACCTGCCAGCAAAATGATTAACTTCACGCCCAAGCCCGGCATGATGATCTTTGCCAACTCGTGGTTGTCTCATTCGTTTACACGCCATGCGGCTGACCTACCAATTAAGTTTGTGCACTTTAATCTAACAGTGATTTACCAGCCACAAGCCTGCGCTATGCCACCAGCCGCTGAAATTATATGAACACGTACCAGATTAGGTTTAACAAGAGCCGAGGCCAAGCTGGTCGCGGTTCAATGGATCATGTGTGGCGCGTCTTTGAGAACGGCAAAGAATTCTTGTTTAAGAGCTTAGACATCACAGTCCCTATCAAGAGCGAGAAAGACGCAAATGGGCAAGACTACAACATCACTTGCCAAGGCTACATGACAATTGATCGAGACACATCGACAGCAGTCATTACAGCCAAGGTGAAAATACCAGAGCCAGCATAATGAAAGACTGGGCTGAAGCAATTATTGCCGCAGCCTGTATAGTGGCCTTTGTCATCTTTGGCACGTACATGATTGCATGGAGTTGGATGTGGTAAATGCGTTGGCTCATAATGTTATTGTTAGTGTTGGGGCTAGTGGGAGCCACGGCCAAGAGCGGATGCCACGTGCGCGAGTTCCATGGGATTGCTTACACAGTTCACAACCCAACCGAGCGGCACAGAGAGATGGTAGCGTGGCTAGACAAAAATGCGCCCTACTGCAAGTCAACGGATTACACGGTGATCTGGAACAACCTAGCAGAGTGGGCGGGCGCGGCAGACTCCACATGGCTTAGAGCAAAAATAGTTCATGGATACAAGGATGCACTTGAACGGGAAAAGAAATGACCAGAAAGCCGATACCCAGACCCAAGAAGCCATCGCCGGACACAAGGGACAAGCTGACGCTGTACGTCACGCTGATGGTAAGCACCACCCTGTGCATCTCTGTTTTGGCTATGGTCATAAGCTTTATGCTTGGCCTTTGGGCCAAAGAGGTGGACAACGCAGAAATCTTCAAGATGATTTCACCCGCTTTTTCTACACTTATCGGCGGCATGATTGGGTTCCTGAGTGGTATCAAACTCATGCAGAATGACGATAAATCTAAATCTTGTAAGGATTGACTATGTTTGATGTATTAAGTGGCGGCATCCTAGGCTCCATCTTTGGTGGCCTGTTCCGCATGGCCCCCGAGGTGCTGAAGTTTTTTGACAAGAAGAATGAGCGCCAGCATGAACTATTGATGTTTACACGCCAATGCGAATTAGAGACGCTACGTGGTCAGCAAAAATTGGCTGAGATTGGCGCGCAGCGGGAAGCCGCTATTGACGTAGGCGTAATGGATGCGTTTAACAACGCCATAGTATCTCAAGCTGAGATGGCCAAAGCCGCTGGTGGTTGGGCCGCTAGTCTGTCGGCCTCGGTGCGCCCAATTGTTACGTACTGGGTTTTGTTTGTATGGTCGTTCATCCACGTATGGTTTGCTTACAACGCATGGTTAGCTGGCGCACCTGCTATAGAAGTGTTTAAAACCATGATGACACCTGACTTCTCAGCTTTGCTTGCAGGCACAATAAATTTCTGGTTTTTGGATCGTACTTTAGCTAAGCGTGGGTTATGAACCTAGAACTAGCCGCTGAACTGTGCCGCCGGTATGAAGGGTATCGGGCCAAGCCCTACCTATGTCCGGCTGGCGTGGCTACGATTGGCTATGGTTCTACGTACTACGCAGACAAACGCAAGGTAACTTTAGAAGACGCTCCCATGGATGAACCCACGGCTAGGGCGCTTTTGATGATCGAGTTAGAACATACATACTTGCCCGGAGTCTTGCGTAACTGCCCCGGCCTGATTACTGACGTTCGTAAGTGCAACGCCATCGTGGATTTCTGCTACAACCTAGGCACGGGACGCTTGCAAACAAGCACGTTAAAGAGGAAAATCAATGCCAATGATTGGGAAGGCGCAAAAGAACAACTGATGCTCTGGACTAAAGGTGGCGGTCGGGTACTGCCGGGGCTATTAAAACGACGCACGGCTGAGTGCGCCCTACTGGATTGACCGATGCCATTACAAAAAGTTCTGTTCAAACCGGGTGTAAATAAAGAAAATACCCGCTATACCAATGAAGGTGGCTGGTACGAAGTCGACAAGGTTCGCTTTCGTCAGGGTAATCCCGAAGTTATTGGTGGGTGGGAGCCTTATTCTGCGTCTTCGTACCAAGGTGTATGCCGTTCATTGTGGAATTGGGTCACGCTTGGCGGCAATAATCTAATTGGTGTCGGCACAAACCTCAAGTTCTACATCAACCAAGGCGGTGCGTACAACGATATCACACCTATCCGCGCATCCAGTACAATTAACAACAACCCGTTTGTAGCTACAAATGGCTCCGCCACAATCACAGTAACAGACACAAGTCATGGCGCTATTACGGGTGATTTTGTTACGTTCAGTGGTGCTACGGGACTAGGCGGCAACATTACAGCTACGGTGCTAAACGCTCAGTATCAGATTACAGTTCTCACTGCAAACACATATACATTTACAGCGTCAGCTACAGCCAATGCAACGGATGCTTCTGGTTCTCCCGGTGGTGGTGCTTCTGTCGTAGCCGCGTATCAGATCAGTGTTGGCCCAGCTATTCCTGCCCCGCTTTTGGGTTGGGGTGCTGGTACTTGGGGTCAGACGGGTACAACATGGGGCAACGGCGGGACATCTACATCAGCCCTGCGTTTGTGGAATCAAATTAACTATGGCCAAGATTTAGTGTATGGCCCCCGCACAGGCGGTATCTACTACTGGACTGCCAATAATGGCGTTACTACTCGCGGTGTATTGCTCAATTCGCTTGGCGGTAACGTAACGTTTACAAGTGCTTCTCCTACAGTTGTAACCTCAACTGTTCTATATACAGAAGGCGCAGCCCTTCAGTTTGCTGCTACTACATCCCTACCCACGGGCATCTCTGCGGCAACTACGTACTATGTGTTTGAAGTTAACGGGTTGACATTTAAACTGCTTGATGCAGCGGGGGCAGCGGTTAACACCTCCTCCACAGGCACAGGGGTGTACGTGTCTTTGATTGTGGATGTACCTACAACACAAAATAATCTCACGGTATCTGACACATCACGTTTTGTAATTGCGTTTGGTTGTAACGACTACAACTCCAACGTGCTTGACCCTATGCTAATTCGCTGGTCAGCGCAAGACGATATTTACAACTGGACACCTGACCCCACTAATCAGGCAGGGTTTATACGTATATCCCACGGCTCTGAAATTGTAGGTATTGTACAAACCCGTCAAGAAATCGTGATGTTTACCGACTCGGCTGTATATTCGCTCCAATACCTTGGCCCCCCGTACGTCTGGGTGCCGCAGTTGCTTGGTGACAACATCTCTATCATGAGTCCTAACTCGGCTGTGATTGCCTCGGGTGTTATTTACTGGATGGGCGTAGATAAGTTCTACGTCTACGATGGCCGCGTCAATACGCTTAATTGTGATCTGCGCCGCCACGTATTCCAAGATCTAAACCAAGATCAATCACTGCAAGTGTTCTCTGGAACGAACGAAGGCTTCAACGAGGTCTGGTGGTTTTACTGCTCAGCGGATAGCACAAAAGTGGACAGGTACGTTATTTATAACTACCAAGAAAAAATCTGGTACTACGGCACGATGGAGCGTACGGCTTGGCTTGACTCTGGCTTGCAGAC
>Ga0209298_10000390_pt1 | contig 29002 bp, 25 predicted proteins | sample S_140806_EF_Meta_FD_187325 | JGI IMG/M metagenome (GOLD analysis project Ga0209298, IMG submission 187325) | Freshwater microbial communities from Lake Simoncouche, Canada to study carbon cycling - S_140806_EF_MetaG (SPAdes) (version 2) | ecosystem: Environmental > Aquatic > Freshwater > Lake ... | reverse complement strand
CGCCCGGTGCTTCGGCTTGGCCATGCCAGCGGCAATCAGGGTCTTCTCGAGTTCACGCTTCCACACCTTCCGGCGTTCACGCTGCCAGGCTTTGGACAGTTCGCGGGTCAGTTGCTTGGCCTGCTCCGGTGACAAAGCGGAGAGCCTTGGGTGCTGGCGGATCTGCGCATAGGTGTCCAGCTCCCACTGGCGCTGGGCCGTGGCAGTGCTGGTCATGATCTGCCGCCAATTCAAGCCGCTGATCGCAGGCCCCAGCTTGCGCAGCATCTTGGCTAGGTCGGGAAAGCTCTGGGCAAGGGGTTTGCGCTGCGGCTGCGGGCGGGTCGTGGGCTTTTGCTTGGCCTTTTTCTCCTTCACCCGCTTCTCCACCTCGGCATGGGCCGCAGTCAATTCCGCCTGATAGAGGTCAACGGCACGCTCATAGAGGTCGGTGAGCTGGCTGGCATATTTCGGCCCCAGCTTTTTGGTCATGGCGGCCTTCCAGTCGTCAATCTGGATGCCCTGGGTAAGCAGCACCTCAAGCCCATCGTCCAGCGCTGTGTCCGGCAGCGTGGGGGTCGTGATGCCTTGGGCCGGGGAACTCAGCGATTGCAGCTTGTTTGCCGCCACCGTGTTGGCACGGGCAGCGCGGCGTGCGGCCAGGCGCGCCTTCACGCCCGCGATCACCGCACCCTTGTTGCCTGCGAAGGCCTGCAACGTGGCGAGGATCTTCTGGAGCTTCGTAGTCAGGCGGGAGAACTGATTCCTCTCCGCCGTCTGCATCTGCTTCAGCCGTAGCACCTCGGCCTCCAAGTCTGACTGCACAGCCTCGCCCGCCGCCTGCTCCTGCGGCGTGCTGTCGGCTTCCTCAAGCCCCAAGCCTTCAGCCTCCAGCATTGCCCCCACCGTCTCTGTCGCCTCGGTGCTCGCCTGCGTGGTCAGATCGGCTAGGCCGGTCACCGTGGGCTGCACGGGGATCGCGGCATCAATGGTCTGCACCTGCGCCTTCTCCAACGCCTCGTCCACGGCTAGGCCCGGCACGCGATCTCGCATCGGTCCCAGCGCATCGCGCTGCGCAACCAGGGCTTGGCCCGCCACCCTGTTCTGCGGGTTCAGCAGCGCGCGGAGACGGTTTAATTGCGCCTGGGCACTTATCTGCTGCGCCTGCGTCTTGGCACCCCCAACAACGGATGCGGCTTCCAGGATTGCTTTAGTCAAAACGAAAGGCACTTGCGCCTCAGAAAAACGGCCTCCTTCCACCTGCGCCGCCACTTGTGTATAACCGCCAATTTCCCGCACGATTTCATCAGCCCACTCACGCATTTCCTTGGCCTTGTAAGGCAGATGCCCCGGAAACGCCCCGCCAAACTCCGGCTTCAGCGGCACCGCTTGGCTGGGCACTTGGCCGGTGGGCTGGGCGGGGGAGGCGAGGGGTGGGGTGCTGATTGGTTGCCCGTTCTCTTCCAGGATGCGCACCAGGTTCTCGTCAAAAATGACGTAGTTGCGCGTGCCATCGCCTGCGCCACGACTGCCGCCGTCCAGGTATTTGATGCCGGGGATGCCAAGTTCAGCTAGTTTTTGGCTTGCGGCTTGAGCGTTACCGCCGCGATGGCTTGCGTATGCCTGATAGATGCCAGCACCGCTCGCTTGCTTATTTCCGCGCAGTGTTGGAAATGACTTGGCCGCACTATCAATAATCGCAGCCAGCGCTGCTTGCACCTTCTCTGACTGCTCACTCAGCGGCTTGTCCCAGTCCAAGAAGTCGCCCTCGTCGGGGAGAAGCTCGACGGTGTAGAGATTGCCTTGGGTATTGTCGTTGAGGAGTTCGCCAATAGCGGCCTTAACATCGCTATTGGCTTGGTCCCACGAATCAGAGCGCATGTAATCCACGGCAGCTGCTCGGGACCCCTTCAGTTGCAGGGCCATTCTGGCATATTCATTTGCGACCGAAAGTTTACGCTGATACCCCTCAGCAACCGCCTTGCTTTCCGCAAAGTAAAGTCCCCACCCGTAAGCCTGCGCACCCTCGCCCGTGCCGATCTTCGACAAGCTGAACTTGCGCACCTTGTGCGGCGTGCCGTGGTGAGCGAGCACGGATTGCAGCGGCGTGGGGGTCACGCCGTGAAGGCTAGGCGTGCGCGAGAGCATGCCGCCACCGGGCAGGGCTTGGTAGTTGCCCGCCACCCGCATCCCGTCCTCCACCAGTCGCAGCGCGTTCTGGAAGGCGGCATCGAGCACACTGCCCGGCGGCACCTTCTTCCCGGTCACGATCTCGGCCAGCAAGCGGAACGCCTCGTCCAGCATGGTGCGCACCTGCTGCACCAAGCTCTTCGGCGTCGCCTCCGCCGGGATGGCGGCCAGCGCGTCTTGGAACGGCTTCTGCGTGAACAGCGCGGCGATGAACTCGTCGATATTTTTGGTCTGATAATCAAAGTCCGCCATCTGCTGGCTGCCCAGCACGGCCTTCACGCGGCGGCGCAGTTGCTCTAGGTTGCCGATGGCGGCCCTCTGCACGTCGTTCTTCGGCCCGCGCAGCGCCCGGTAGGTGGCATGGTGCAGCACCTCATGCACCAGCGTCTCCGCCATGTTGAGCGCGGGGTCTACATTGCCCCTGCCCAGGTGGCGTAAATTCACCACCAACTCGCCCTGACCGCCGCGCAGCGGTTGATAGAGGCCTGTGTATTGCTTGCGGCCATCGGCAACGACTTGGAAATACAACCCGCTGAGGTCCGCGTTTTGCAGTTCCTTGGCCATGCGCCGCACCGTGACGGGCAGGCGCTTATCCTTGGCGATCCGGCTCAGCGCCTCCTTCACCGGCTTTTGACCCTGCACCGATTTACCCGTATCTGTCGGCAAGCCCAGCCGAGCCAGCTCGGCCTTATTCAGCGTCGTGTTGCGTTTGTATACGGTTCGGCTGGAAACGGTGGGAGGAGAGTAAAGGATGCTGTCTGAGTCGGAATTGAACCGCTGGGAAAGCGGGATGACGTTGCCTTGTTCGTCGCGGGTGACGGGATCGGCAGATTTGATTTGTGTCGCCACTTTGTCATTAACAATAAGGGCCACTGAATATACCCCGTCAGAGCTGCCGTCCAAGTCATCGAGCTTTTCAAAGATAACCGCATCATGTCCTGAGTTTTTAGCACGCTCGACAATGTTTCCAGCCGTAAAAGTATCTGTGAGTTCCGAAATAGTTAAAGGGTTTTCGTATTTCAGGAACACAGGCATTGATATTGATCCGCGTTCTAAAGAGTGGTTTTCGCTCTCAGTGAACCAAAAGGCTAGGTTGGCTTTCGGCCCCCTAGTTCTGCTGCCTGCTTTCTTTGCGTCAAATTCGGTAAACTCTGAGTCGGTGCCGTGAAATAATAAGTCACTCAATCCTGCCTTCTTTGCCGCCGCCACTACCATGCTCCATGCCTTATCTATGTCGCCCGCTTCCACAGCGGCCATGTAAGCAGCATCTTGCGCGGTTAGCTGTGCAGGGCTCGCCAGCGCTGCTGGATTGGGCAGGGTGACGTAGAGCGAGGGGCCGCTGGGGCCGACCACTAACAGAGAGCGGTCACCAGCCGGGATGTTGCGCGGCTCGTCCGCAGGCGTCAGGTAGGCCTGGTTGCGATCACTGAGATCAATCAGCACCTCCCGCACATCGGCGATGGGCAGGCCCGAGGCGCGCACTAGGTCGGGGATGCGCACATAGCCCTGGCCGGTGCGGTCGAGCTGTGCGTAGGCGGAGAGCAGGCGCGCGCGTGGCGTGCCGGGGTCAGTTGTTGCCTGCGCATACTCCGCAAACGGCGTGGCAGCCGTGGTCCGGCCCATCAGCACCTGATTGCGGTGCTCCTTCCACTGGTTGACGATCAGCTGCGGATTCTCCCCCGCCGCCAGCTTGGCCAGCGCCTGCGGGATCACCGTGCGGTCAGACGGGCGTAGCTCCATGCTGCCGTCATTGGCCAGGAGGTTTCGCGCACGGGTGAACAGCTCTTCCAGCTCCACCGGTGGCAATGCTTGCTGGCTGGTGACTGCACGCGCTCGATCGAACAACGCCTGCGACATCGCGGGCGCATTGGCAGGTGCCGTTGTTGTTGGCCGTTGTGAGGTCGCAGCCCCCGGCGGTGGCTGCCCCAGTATTGCACCCAAGCCACGGCCTAGGCCGCGTGCGGGGGATTCCAAAGCAGCGGGGTTGAGATTGGGGTTGACGGCGGCGGTGGATGGTGGAGACTTGCTTTGCTCAGTCTTCGACGGTCCTCTGCCTAGCATGTCCAATCTGCTCTCCCCGGCTTGTCCGGTCAGCGGCGTTGACTGAGCTTTTTCGTTTCGCGATTCTGCTAACTGTTCCTGCAAATACTCGGGATCATCGAAGGTAATGCTTCCGTCCTTGCCTCTCAAAACGGGCTGATAATAGTTATCTGCATCGTCTTTGGTCAGGCCGAACTGCTCAAGCGCTGCTTCCACGCCACTTTTAGCATAAGCCAAAGCGACAGCATCGGATGAGGCCGGTTCATCCAGCACGATATTCAACCGCTGGGGCAGACTCATTCCCGAAGTTGTGTAATAACGGCCTAGTGTGTTGTCATCAATGCCAGCGCGGTTGGCAGTGTTTGCATGATCAGCAACTCTGACATACCACCACTGTCCTTTGTAGTCGAAATGGTAGTAACGGCTTCCCCACGGAGTCTTTGTTACCTTGCCCAACAAACGGAATCCCATTTTTGGCTTGGGCTGTTGCCCGCTTTTAGCAAGGGCTGTGACCGCCATTTTCTCAGCGTTGCTGATAGCGTTAGTTGCATAGCCTGATTGCTGCTTTGCAAACCGCTCAATAGCTCCTGGTGATATTTTCGTTTCGCCCCTGCGGTAGCTTGCCGCTACCTCCAGCCAGGACCTTGCGTTCCGCAAGTTGAGCCAAACCTCACGCCAATCATCAAACGGACGATCTTCGGCGCTCAGGTCCAGATTGTATTTTCCGGCCAGGAATTCAATTTTGCGCCAACGCTTGACCTCTGCCTCTGTAAGACCGCTCGGCACAGCATCCCCTGTCTGCGCCGGGCTGAACACCTCCGGTTCCCCAGCCAGCCGGGGCTTGGGGTCAAAGGCATCGACAAACACACCCTCACGGGATTGCGGGTTGAACTCCTGCACGCCGAACTTTTTCCCATCCTCCAGCACCACCTTGGTCAGGTAGCCGTCTTCGTCCGACTCCACCGCGCGCACGGTGACCTGCTCGCCGTCAATGGTCAGTTGATCCCCCGTTGCCAGCGAGTCAAAGGGCACTTGCACAGCCGTGGCCTTGTTGCCCAGCTTGGTCTGCGACTTGTCAAAGCTGACGGTCTGCTTCTCGCGGGTCAGCAGCTCGGCTTTCTGCTCGCGGCCCTGCACGCGGTAGGTCCTGCGCGCGCCGATGTCCTCCTGCACCCGCTTCATCAGCGCGTCGGCGGTGGGCTGCGGGATTAGGTTGGCCTCATAAGCTGCCTCCGCCACCACGTCGATAGGCAAGCCCTGCTCATTGGCAATGAACGGGCGGTAATACTTGGGAATGTTAGCCGTCTCCTGCCAGTCCAGCTCTCCACCTGTGCCGCTGCGCGAAATGGCAATCGGCATCTCGTTCAGGAAGTCGAGCGAGTCGCGATACCCCAGCGGGTTATCAGGGATCACCGGCACTGTTCGAACTTGTGGCGGGGCGAACTTGGTCCCGATGTTGTCGATGGAAGGGACGGGTTCCTGGTTCCTGGTTCCCAGTTCCCGGTTGGTGCGTGCTGGTGGTTTCGCAAGCCGCTGTTCGATCTGCTGCTGGAGCTGTTCATTGACAGCCCGCTGTTCATCCCATTGCTCTGGTGTTTTGCCACTTAAAAACCAACCAGGGGGTGGCTGTTTTGTGGTCAACGCTGCCAACTTGGTCCTAACAAGATCAATCACTGATTCTGAGGCGGCCGTGTCGCCTTGGCTGGCAAGGCGCTCGGCCAATGTCAAAGCATATTCAAACTCTGAAGGAATGGTGCCAGTGGGTGGAGTTGAACCCTTTCGTTTTACTGACAAGGAACTGGAGTTCATGTCAAACTCCCCTGTCTGCCATCCATAAAGGAAATCTTGCGCAGCGGACCCTTCAGTGGTGTCTCGCACCTGCTTTTCACCATTCAGACTTACTTCGACTTTCCCGGTGCGGCTTTTGCCGTTTGAATCTGTCCAGCTTACTTCATCCCCTTTATTTAGCGCTGCAAAGAAATCTTTCTTTGCTTGAGTGTTGGCCGCTGAGTTTTGGGTTTCCCAGTCGCCCCGTGACAAACCAGCCGCCGCCGCCGCCGTATTACGTTTGGCTTGCGATGCCGCTCGATCAACATCCCCGTCTGAGTTATAAACAGTGTATTGCTCATTTTGAACACGGCGACGGCGGAGTATTTCCGCAGGATCAAAAGAAACATCGGTGCCAGCGGCGGGAGTCGAACCCACAACGCCCTGCGCCATACCGCTAGAGGCGGGGGCATTTGCTGGGACGTTCCTATCATTTACACTGGCAAAAGGTGAAGCAGGCGTTGTAGGTGGTCTCTGTGAGGCTAGGGCACGCGTCTGTTCAAAAGCATCAAAGTCCTCATCGCTCGCCCCCTCGTTGCCCATGGGCAGTTCGGAGGGCTGCACCTGGTTCACCGCCTTCAGGTCATAGCCATAGGCAGCGGCCAATTTCTCATGCTGAGGTCCGGCGGGGTCGTCTAGGGCGGCCTGCAAGAAATCATACTCCTCTTGTTCTTGCGTGTTCAGACGGCGGCTAATGTTTTGTTCCACCTGACCGTCACGCCCCACTTGGACAGGCCCCAGCATTGCCCTTTCCAGCTCCGATAGCCTTTGTGCGGCAGCGCGTGCGATGCCCGTGCGCGAAATGGGGCCGTTGGGTCTCGGCCCGCTGGCACGCAGCACTGCATTCACCTGATCGATCTGCGGGTTGCCAGTCTGCATGGGGGGCAGTTCAGCGTTTGGCCGATTGCGCAGCACACGCCCCGCCGTGGCAAAGCCACCTTCCAGCACACCGCTGCCCACCGCGCCCATGCCACCGGCTTCAAGCACTTGCATGTCACTGGCTCGGGCATCGCCAAGGTATTCGGTGCCTGCTTCCTGGGCGAACTCCTCACCCATACCGGCAGCGATGCCTCGCAGGCCACTGGCTCCTTCCTTTACCGCCTTTAGCAGCTTCATGCCGCGCAGCAGAGGCAGCGCTGCACTGGCAAGGTCAATCGGGCTGCCCTGCATGTCGGCACCACGGCCTAGCAGTTCACCCATTAGGCCATTTTGGCCCATCTGCTTAAGCTGCGTGCCCTCGCGCACGGCCCGGCCAATGCGGGTCTGGTATTGACCATTGGTCTCTGCGACTCGATTGGTAAACGCATTCCAGCTTTGCGGGTCGCGCGTGGCCAGGTAATCTGCCAGCATGTCGCGCGTGGAAAAGTCCGTGTTGTCGTCGTTGATGCCGCCGCGCAACGGATTGCGATCACTCTTCAGCCAAGCATCCAGCGCCTCGGGCTGCACGGTGCCCATGCCCTGCGCCTTCAGTGCGGCCTCGCCTAGACCACGGCTCAGGCCATCCTGCCACTGCTTCACATCGGGATCATCGCCCACGTCAGCACCAGCCAGCCAGCGCGCCACACTGTCAGGCACTGCACCGGTGTCGATGTCTTGCTTCAGCGCGGTCAGGGTTTGATCGCGTTCCGCTTGGGCACTGGCAGGGACTGGCAGGCCTGCTAGGCGTGCTGCGCCCATGATGGTGTTCAGCGTGGCACCCACCGCACCCTCGCCCACAGCGAATTGCTTGGCACGTTGAAAGCCCTGCTCGGCAAGATCCATGACACCACGCTGCAAGCGAAAGCCGCTGCCCGTGTCCGTCTGGCCCGTGGCATCCGTGATCGCCAGCGCTGCCGCCGCAGGCACAGCGGGGATGGATTTCACCACCTCCTCAGTCGCCGAACCAATGAACTCACCCGCCTTCTGCAAGGTGCTGCGCGGATCGGCTGCCTCCCACAGCTTGGAGGTAAAGGCCTGGTGCTGCTCAGGGTCCTGCGCGGCGTAGCTGTTGGCGGAGAGCGAGCGAATCAAGCCCCGCCGTTTGCCCTCGTCCTGCCAGTCCGGCAGAGCGCGCACAGCTTCCAAATCCACATCCAACTGTTCGGTGTCAATCGGCATGGAGCAGTTTACTGAGCAGGAGGTGCAACGCGAGAAATAAAGCTGCTTGGGCGACGTTGGCCGGGCACGGCGGCAGCCCCCGCACCACCCGGCGCAGGCATTGCTTCACCCTTCCTTCTCATCGGCACCCAGTTCTCACCTTCAGGGGGCAAGCGGTCGTTGGGGATCTTCACCATCTTGCGGTTGACGGGGTCCCAGTAAACTTCATCGGTAGGCGTGGTGCTGGTCGTCATCTTGTCCAGCCGTGAACGAGCTTCCTTGATGATGGCCATGTTCCGGGTCTTGCCCATCAGCGCGCGCAGTTCCTCCGGCGTGTCCACACGGTAGGCCTCGGCAAGCAGGTCTTCATCACTCTGCGGCTCGGGGGCTTGGCGCGTGCCCATCACATTGCGGCCCACGCCATAGATGACCTCATTGCCACCCGGCACCGGCAGCGCCCAGGGTTGCAGCGGAACTTCTGGCGGCGTCATTGCCTGCTGAAGCATCTGCTGCCCCACGGCATCACGCCCTGCGCGGCTGTCCAGGAAACGATTCATGGAGGTCATGCCATCGCGCACCGCTGACATGGGCAGGCCGGGCATAGTGGACAAGCCCACCTGCTGTGCCAGCGGCGCTTGACCCGGCATGAAGCGGGGCGCGGCGGCTTGCATGGTGCTCGGCAGCGGGCGGCCTTGCGTGCCGCCTCCAGCTTCCCAGGTGCGCAGCAGGGGATTGCGCAGTTGCATTTCAGCCGCCAAGGCGGCGGGGTCCACAGCGTTCACCGCATTGGTAGCGGATTGATTGGCCGCTTGGAATTGAGCAATGCCTTGACGCACCAGCGCAGGATCATTCGGCATGATGCCGCTCATCGTGCCCATGGGCGTGCCTGCCAATGGATCAGGCACATAGCGCAGGCCGGGGCGATCCTTCTGGAGCACGTAGCCGTCTGGAAAAGCTGCCATGGAGGCACGGCCCTTGCTGGCTTTCATCGCCTCCACGTCGATCACCCCGCGCTCATCCGCCATGGGCAAACCGCCCGCGCCGGGCATGGCCAGGCCAGTGCCATACTGATTGCTCATCACGGCGCGCCCACCGCCTAGCGGCGTGATGCCGTCCTGGCGCAGCTGCGGCAGTTGCTTGAGTTGATCGTTTGAGAGAATCACCAAATCCTTGGCTGCTTTCATCTCCATGGGATCGGTCAGCAGCACTGGGGCGCTGCCATCTAGCGGCACAGCCAACTCAGGCCGTCCGTTCTGCACCACATTGCCAGTCTCGCCCGCGCGCAAAAAACCGCCTTCATCAAAGTTGCCTACACCGGGTTTGTTAGTCCTGGCGATACCGCCTGCAAAGGGCACCAACGTCTCATTCCGCTTGTCCAACTGCCCCGCAATCTCCGGCGAGGTGGGCGGCTGGTTGTTGTCCTCACTGCCAGCATAAAACGCAGGGTTGGTGCGGGTGGCGGGCATGCCTTCCTTGCCGGGCGTGCTTTCTTGGTTGGCGTAGAACTCATTGAGCCCGCCATAGTCCGGCAGGCCTGCTGCGTCTGCGCTGAAGCCCTCGGTCTTCTTGCGCCCGTCGGCGCGATAGCCTTCGGCATTGTAGCGGTTGCCATTTTCATAATTGGTGGGAGCGAACTTGTAGCTGGGGCCACCACCACCACCGCCACCGCCACCTCCACCTCCACCTCCACCTCCACCTCCACCTCCACCTCCACCTCCACCTCCACCTCCATCGCCCCAGTTGTCGCTCGGGCGGCCTGGACGTGGGTAACCAGGGCGGCCTGGCGGGGTTTTCTTGCGGCCACCACGACCACCTTGGCCATCTTGGGATTGAGGCGGTGCGTCCATGGGTCTATAGCCCAGCTTTATGGCCTCGGCACGGCGAGCCGCCGGATCACCCGCTTGATTGATGCGGTCCCTGGCCGTGAAGAGGTCTAAGGGTTTCGGGCGGGGCGCGCTGCCCATCCACGTGGGGCCGCCTACGGGCTGGCCATAGCTGGGGGTGTATTGGCTCATCGTTTGCGTCCTTTCGTCTGTACAGGTTCAGGCTTGGTAATTGGGACTGGCAAGCGTGGCCCCTCGGCCCAGCTTACCAGAGAGTGCCGCACGCCCTGCGTGACCGGCGTGACACGGTGCAACAAACCGGATGGAAACACAACACAATCCCCCTGTGTCAATGGTACATTTTGTTCGTCTAGTTCAGGCCTTACTTGGAAGGTGCCGCCTTCAAACTCCGCCGGGGGCGAAAGCAGCACTACCACGCTAAGCAAGCGGTCAAAGGGCCGCGCATGAACCGCGCCGCGGTTGTCGTCGCAGTGCCAGTCATAGTGCCCCGCATTCCAGGCCGCGTAGGTGCTGAACTGCACGTCCAGCAGCGCCTTCCAATCCAGGCCCCAGTGGTTGGCATTGGCTCGGTGCAGGGACTTGTGGAGCCGGGCCATCAGCGTAGTCAGGTGCTCATCCGCCACGTCTAGCCAGCGGACCTCTGCGCGGCGCATGTCATGCACGGTTTGCTTTCCGCCATAGCCTACGGTGCCGGTCTGCGCGGGGCGGCCCTGGGCATAGGCGCGCAGCTCCGCGCACTCGGCTGGCGTGAAAAGCGCGGAGAAAAGCTGATAGGGTAGGCTCATGGCATCAGGCAAAAGGGGCGTAGCCGTTGATCCGGCTCCACATGGTATGGCTGCGTTCCAGCTCAGCACGGCTGGCCGTGGGGAAACGGCGCGTGGCAAAACCGCTGCGGGTCGCCTTGATCATCACCTGCACGGTGACTGGGCCGGGCTCGGTAAACAAGTGCAGCATGTCGCCGTGCACACGGGCCGCTACCGTCATCAGCCGGTCAGGCACGGCTGCACAGCACACGGTGGTGCTGGCCTCCACACTGGCGAGAAAACGGGCATCGATGCGCGTGCGCGTCTCCATCGCGCCTGGGGCCACGTCGATGTGCAGGTGATCATAAAACAGGGCCTCGGGTGCCTCCATGGCGCTGAGTCGATGAATGCCCAGCGCGGTGTCCACGATGGCGTTCTTGTCAGGGGGACCAGGCGGGCCGGGATCGCCACTGCCACCGGGCGGCCCCGTGCCGCCGGGATCGCCCGGTAGCCCTGGACTACCCGGTGAGCCGGGAGCACCCGGTGAGCCCAGGCCACCGGTGTCGCCCGGCAAGCCTCTAGGTCCGGTGGGTCCGGTGGGGCCGCGGGCACCCGCATCGGTCACGGGCTGGTCAGCGGGTGGGATCAGTTGCGGGGCCTGCGGCGAGCCGTGCACCACAGACTGTCGACCATGCCCACTGACCTGCACGCCAGTACCGCCCACCACGGCCATGCCCGCCCAGGGCGAGGTAAGAGATGTGGGCATCCTGATCATGAGTAAACAGGTTTAGGTTTTGGCGGCGGGTAAATCGTCGCGCGCTCCAGCGTGTAAACGCCATTCACGCGGCCTGGCGTGGCGCGGAAGATGTAGGGCCGCCACGTCTTGAACCGCGTGGCGGGAAAGATTAGATCGCGCTGATAAGGTGCATCTGTGAAGCCCGGCGTGGCATCTGCCACCACCTGATACTTGCCCGGCGGGCGGGGGATGCGCACGTCTGGATGCAGCGCGGTAAAGCTAGCGCTGCCCAGCGGGCCAAAATTCCAACTCACATTCCCCGGCACCGGCACCGGATAGGACAGGCCTATGAAGGGCAGCGGCCCCTGAAACAGCTCCACCCGAATGCGGCACACCGCCGTTGTCGCAGGCGTGACGGCTAGGAAATAATCAATGCGGTCCAGATAGACCGTCTCCTTGCCTGTGGCATCGGTCGCGCTGGGCCGTTGCACTGCGATGGGTGCGGCGGCATTCTTCACTGGGCGCAGGGCCTCCAGCACGGCGGGCCACTGCTCCACGGCCTGATCCTCCCACACGTCCACCGCCGTCCACTGCTGTGCTAGGGTCTTGGCCTGGCTGAAGTAGAGATACTGATAGCCCGGCGGTCCCTCCCCGCAGTCCGTCAGCACATAGTCGCCAAACTCAGTCACGCGCGGCCTCTCTGGCAGCTCCGCAGCACGGTACGTGCTACCCTGCGCAGGCTTGCGCGCCGGGATCAGATCGCGCGTGGCCACGGCGATCCGCACCACATCCTCCTGCGGCACCTTGGTAGGCAGCAGGGTAAACAACTGGTCCGCTGTGAGGTGGGGTGTCATGCGTCATTTAGAAACGCAGCGGCGCGGCGTTGCTCCAGGTGGTCCATTCGCCCGGCTTGAAATCGGCGATCTTGTGGCGGGCGGTGAGCGTGATGGTGCCGCTGCCCACATCTGTGATGTTGACCTCACTGCCGCCGGACGTGGTGGAAATGAGCACCAGATTCCCATTGACCGCGATGATGTAGTAGCCCGTGCTGGCGCTAGTGCCACCCGGCACCGCACTGGTAGAGCGCAGGCTAACCCGGTCGCCCACGCTTACCTCATGCCCGGATGGCAGCCCGATCCAGTTGCCACTGACATCGATGCTGGCCACCGTGTAGCCTGCATCGACAAAGAACCGCAGCCGCGTGTGTTTCCGGGCCTCGGGCCGGGGCGGCTCATGCTCCACCTCATCACTGATACGGGCCACCGTAGCCAGCCCAGTCACATAGGTACCCCCATCGGCGGGGTAAAATACGCCATTCATGCCAGAGGCGGCGCTGCCTTGATCTGTCGGGTAGTTAAACAGGTCGCGGTAATTCCCACCGTCTTGATAGGCATCCAGCAATTCTTCCGCCACCGCCGTGTAGTTACTCACGGATTGGTAAGCGCCGTCAGTTAGACAAACGTATGCAGTGCGGGCCATAGTAGATCAGCGTTGAAGGTTGATTTGCAGCCAAGGCAGGTTAGTCACCTCGGGTCCCAGCGAGCGAAACAGCTCGGTATCCAGCGCCTCTTGCGCCAGCTTCAGCTTGGTGCTGGCATTGTTGGGCAGGTCCTTGGATTGCAGCCACAGATAGCGTGCGTAGTGCAGCACAGCGCGGCGTAGGCAGGTGGGCAGCGTTACTTGCTCCCACCGATCATCGGCCAGGTTGTTACCCGGCGCAGCGGCTTCCAGCGCCACATAGACATGTCCCGTGCCCGCAGCGTCGAACACGCGAGCGCCCACCGCGTAGGTCAGTGTCGTGTCCAGCCGGGTTACCGTCCACTCCGGTGGCAGCAGACGCCAGAAGGCGAAGGTTTCTGTCAGCGTGGCATCCACATGCAAACCATCGCCGTCGCGGGAAAATGGCACCCGCTGTGCCGTGCTGGTGCTAGGGCGCGGGTCAGAGGTCCACAAGGAAACCCAGTCAGAATCTGCAAGGGCGGTGCTCATAGTGACATGGTTAGTTGGTGACGGCTTTGATGACGGCAAAGTTGATGACAATGGCTCCAGTCTCAGCAGTGCTTGCGTGCAAGTTGCTCAGCGTGATCTGAAAGCTGCCCGCTGCCACGGCAGACACATAGGCCATAGTCGTTGTTGCGGCACCTGAACGGATGGAAAGCACCACGGTGTCATTGATACCCACGGCTGCGTTGGTCACGGTGAACGCGGCTTCAGCAGCAGCTGCTAAGCTGGTTGTGTTGGTTGTAATGCTGCCGCAGACTTTGCCGGGACTTGCAAAAGCCACCGTGGTCGTGCGGCTTGTGCTCTGCGTCTGCGTGCCGCCCGCTCCCGTAGCGTAGCCAATGCCAGCCGTTGCGCTGCTGCTTGTCACGGCACCACCGCTAGCGATGTCATCAGCAGCGCCGGTCGTCAGGCCACTGTTGAATGTCGCGGTGCTGTTGTATGTAGCTGCACCGTTAAAGGTTGCAGTTGAGCTTAGCGTTGCAGAGCTTAGCGTTGCTAGGCCGCTGATGGTGGCTGTGTTAGCAGTGAGGCTCGCGTTAAAAGTTGCTAGCGCACTGAATGTCGTTGCTTGGCTAAAAAGCACGGTGCCACTAAAAGTGGAAGCGCCCGTGTTTCCGTTGTTAAACTCGATGTTGTTGTTTGATAAATTCAACCGCATTGTTTGGCCACAAATATAGGCTAAATCATGCGCGCCAGCATTTGTGCTGATCGTAAAGCTGTTGTCGCTGCTGCCTTTTCCGAAATTAAAGTTGGCAGAGGATGAACCTGCATTCGTTCCAAACGACATGGCGGTTTGAGTCAGAATCAAATTGTCAATATTGAGATGGATTCCATCACTCACTGCTTGGCCCCAGATTTCCGCCGTCTTGGCTACCGACGCTGAGCCATTCCAATAATTTGCCTTGAACTTGATAGACGGGGTTCGCTGCTGATCATCAGCTAATCCGGTTGCAGTGTCAGCCACCGCTGCTTGTAAGTTCTCCAATAGGATCCGATTAACTGGGGACATAGTGTTGCTGGTGCTCGTCAGCGTGTGCAGGTCCGTTTGTGCCACCGTTGTTAATCCGGTGAGCGCTGCTGTCCAGCTTGCCGCGCTGCCGTTGTTGGTCAGTAGTTTGTTCGCATTGCCCGTCATGCTGGGCAGACTGCCGCCAGAGCCATTCGCAGCCGCTGTGATCCGGCCTTGCGCATCCACGGTAATATTGGCTGACGTGTAGCTGCCAGCGGTGACGGCAGTGTTGGCCAGGGAGATGGTGTTGGTCGCTCGGCTCAGGCCGGTGCTGAAGGTCAGCGGCACCTCGTAGGCGCTTGCTGCCGTGTAGGCCGCCGTGCCCAGCGTTCCGCCGCCACCAATGGCCAGCGTGCTGCCATCCGTCGCCGTGAGTGTCAGTGTGTTGCTAGCGGTGAAGGTCTTGCCGGAGGATACCACGACGGTGCCGACATACGGCGTTTTTGCTGCCCAGCCAGTCAGGTCGCTATCCAAAGGCTGATACGCTGCCGCCGCTGCACTGGTGCCCAGCTTGGCATCCAGCGCGGATTGGAGGTCGGTCTGTGAAGACAAGGTGCCCGTGATGCTGCCCCAACTGCTACCGCCACCGCCGCCGCTGCTGGTGATGGTGGTGCCTGTGATGCTCAATCCGCTGCCGAGCGTGAGATAAGCCACGCGGCCCGCGCTGTAATCATAGAACAGCAATCGATCCGCTGCCGGGGATGATAGCCAATCCTGCGCCGCGCCAGTCGCGGTTTTGCGGGTGAAACTGTAGTCGCCAGTGCTCTGCGCCAGCAGTGGGCTAGCAATGGAACACACGATCAAGAAGGAAAGCACTCGGTTCATAAACATTAAGCGTCGAAGATTTGGAGATAGCCCAGTTGCACGCCGTGGCGCGTCACCAGGATCTGGCCGCTACCCGCCGGGCCTGGTGTGAAGGTGTAGCCTGTCGGCACGCTGTCATCGCCACCTGCGATCACGCCGTTCACCACTGTCTGCGTGCCACTCGTCACCGTGCACGGCAGCGCCATGTAGACAGTGTATTCGCGCCACGCCCAGTTGGTTGCTTCTTGCAGGTAGTGCAGCAGTAGATGTTCCGTGGCTGTTGACACGTCACTGGTGCCAGCATTGAGCGCCGGGTCTGGGTTCAGCCCCGCATCCCTGGCCAAGGAATAGAGCAAATCTTGAAAACTGGTTTGTGGGTAGGCCATACAAAAAATTAGCTGCGCCGCACTGCCGTAATGCGCGCCAGCGGAAAACGTGAAATGGTTACGGCATCGGATTGATTGCCACCCAGGCAATAGGCATACTTGCCACTGACACGATCCAGCAGGCACACATGGTTGCCACCGGGTCGCGTCATCACAATGGTGTCGCCGCACTGCCACAAGTCAGGCCGCGCTATTTCGACGGGTTTGCCCCATGTCGCCCACGATGCGGCTCGATAGTGGGCTTTAGGAAGGCCCGTTGCCGTTTCAACGCCGATAGCCCCACGGAAACACCCGCACCAAGCCGTCTTGGAATCATCCTTGTCCAGCCAGTCCGCCGCTGCGGTGATCCACTGGCGAATGCTAGCCGTGGACTGTGGCCCCGGCGTCTCCTGGATGCCCAGGTAGCGCCGAGCCGCGTCGTAGATGCGCTGGGAATGACTCATGCTATTTGGCGGCAATGCGGCTGGCGACTTTGGACAGCGCAAACTCCAGCACGCCAATCGCCAGCGTGCCCAGGCCAGCCGACAGCACCGTGCCGTCCACCGGCACACCGTGCGCGATCAGCCAGGTGGTGAAGGCGGTGCCGCCGGTCGTGGCGAGCTTCAGCGCTTGGCGCAGCAGCCAACCCTTTTGGGTGGAAACAAGAGTGTAAAGCAGGTCATTCATGGTCGTGGGTAGGTTCAGTTTCAGTTTTGCAGTCGATTTGGGGCGGTAGCCCGGTGGGTTCAAATTGCTCATGGTGTCGCCGAAAAAAACGGACAATCCGCCCGGCGCGGGCAGCGCTGATACATCTCCACCTTGGCCGATGCTTCTCCGTGGTCGTGGTTCAGCGAGTCTAAGGCCATGCGTAGAGCCTCAACCGTTGACTCCGCCTTCTGAAGGCGCAGGTAAAGCAGTTGCACCGCCCAGCACAGAGCGGCGGTGACAGCAGAAAGGGCAGATAGCAGGGCGGTTTCCAGCGTCATGTTTTCAGGGGGTGGTCTGCACAGAGTTGATAATGCTTGGCGTCTTATTCAAAAGCGTCTCGCCCAAGCCAAACATCGCTTGCAGGCGGGTGATGTCCTTCAGCGCCTGCGTGCCATGCTTCAGCCCATCCGACTGCTTCAGGTCCGTAATGGTCAGCGTGTCGTTCTGCACTTGCACCTTGGCCGCATCCGCCCCCACGCTGGCATACGTCCAGCCCGTGCCGCGCGCCACCGTGCACTGGCTTAGCAGCAAGCAGGTCAACGCAATCAAAGCCAGGTGGAAAGTCCGCATGGGAGTCAGCGCGGCGCAAGGTTGTTAAGAGTAGGTCAAGCGTTGGCTGGCCCGCACCTTGCCGCTGCTCATCGTGAACGCGGTGATGCCTTGGCCGTTTTCCAGTATGGTTCCGGCAGCAATGGAAAAGCCGGTCATCGCATCACCCGACGCCCCGCGTTCGGTGAACGTGGTGAAGGTAGCCGCTTCCAGCACTTGGATGCTGAAAAAGTCGCCCGTGACGGCGGTGGTGCCGGTCTCAATGACGATGCCGTTGCCTGCATTGGCGTTGTGTTCGTAAGCATTCATAAATGATTTAGGCAGCGATCAGAGGTTGTTGTTGGCGGCCTTCGGCGGCAGCGGCTTGCAGGCTGTGGTTGATTTGCATCTGGCGCATGGCGCGTTCACAGCGGCCAAAGACGGCGGCACGTTCTAGGCGCGCACTCCAGCCACTGCGGATGTCGCCGGTGACGATCTTCTGCGGAGCACAGTCCGGATTGCGTTTCAGGAAGTCACGAATGGTTTCCTCATCTTCCAGCGCCTCGCCGCCCACGCATCCGCGCTGCGGCTTGGTGCTGTTGTGCATGGCCTTGAACGTGTAGGGGGCGATGTGGAACTGGGGGCGAATCCAGTCGTCCTTCAGGACGATAGGCCCCTTGCGGTGCCGCTCCGCTGCCCAGGCGGCTTCTTGCTTGGCAGCTTTAGCAGCCGCGGCTTCGATGCGCTGCCCGTGCGTGGCCCACATGCGGCGAGCCTTGGCCAAACCGAAACGGCGGGCCAGTTGCTCAAACCCCATACGAGGCGCGGTGTCAGGATTCCACATGGTAATGAAAACAAAAGGAGCGCGCGGGCGGAAACACCGGGGAAGGGTGCGTGGATGCTGAAAGGAGCGCCCACGCTGTCCCCACCCGCGCAGAGGGTTAGGATGGCACGGTGTGCGCTTTGCCGTGAACTTTGGGCATGGAGCAGTACAAAGAGAAGAACTCTTCGATGTAGCCCTGTGCACCACTGCCGTCTGGCGAGAGGTCCACTTCTTCGATGCCGTTCAGCATCTCGAAGAAGTATTCCATTTCCAGGAACAGCGCGTGGTCATTGGTGCCCAGCGTCAAAGTTGGGCTACCGGTGGCGGTGGCAGCCGCAGACAAGACCAGCGTGGTACTGTTGGTAATGGTGCTAATGGTGGTGCCAGCGGTGATGCCCGTGCCATAGATCAACATGCCGCTTTGCAGGCCAGCGGTGCTGGTGACAGTAAGCGTGGTGTTGGTGTTGGTGGTGCTGGCACCGGCCAGGCTGCCTGCGTTGCGCACGCCGTTGAGCAGTTCGGTGGGCACCACCATCATGCTGCCAAAGGCCGTGGTATAGCCGGTCAGCTTGCTGGTGATTTCACCGCTGGTGCCGTCCTGGTTAAAACGGCGGATCGGGGTGACACTGCCGCTGGTGCTGCCGCTGTCGAAGAACGTCGCCAGTTGATTGGCGAAGTCCACCGAGCAGAACGTGGTCAGCTTCACATTGCGGCGCTTGGCCTTGCGGCATTCGCTGATCACCGTGCGCAAATTGGCTTCGGTGAAGGCGGATGCGGTCGCAATGTTGATGATCTGCGCGCTGCCGGGGCGGAAAGCGCTAGGCACCTGATAAGTGCTGTCCGTGGGCTGCGCGCTGCTGTCCACCCAGCCGCTGGCACCCATAGTCAGGTAATCCTGCTTCAGGTTGCCTTCGTCGTCGTAGAAGTAGGCGTTGTCATTCTGGATCTGGCGGCTGAGATACGTTAGCTCCTTGCCTTGCTTGTAGCGCTCCAGGCCACGGTAGCGGGCTTCCCCTTCCAGGTTGTTCACACCGGCGGGGTTTTCCACCTTCTGCGCACGGCGGGACACACCCCACGTCTCGCGCTTCTGCTGGATGGCACCCCAGATTTTCGCGCGGTTGGCGAAGTGGTTGGCCACGTTAGCACGGGTGACGGACGCACCTTCAGCAACGCCACCAAGGCGGCCGCTGAGTTGGCTGTCAGCCACACGGCTGTAAGAGGAGTTTTCGGCTTTGCCACCGCTCTGCACGGTGGAGGAAAAAACGGTGTTCTCGTTGTCCAGAAGTGCCAGCTCGTCGGCTAGATCTTCATGGAGCGCGGGAACGGTCGAAGAAAGGGCTTGGGCCATAGTCGTTCAAAAAGTTAGATTGCGTTCGTTGGGTCTCCACGCGGGTGAGTCAGGCCACTTTTCCCCGGCGCATCGAGACCGTGCGGCCTGGACTGGGGATCATCATGGCTTGCTTCAGGTATTTCTGCTGCTCGTCGTAGTTCTTCGCCGTCCTCGCCTGCTCCATGAGCTGGCTCTTGCGATTGGCTGCGTCATCCCCCTCCATCGAAGACACCATGCGTGGAGCGCTGGTCGATGTTTCAGAGGGGGGAGCGGTGCGTTGCTTGCTGGTGGCGGCTTTGTCAGGAGTCCGCGCCGTCGTGGCGGATGATGCCGTGGTCGTGGCACCCACTGTGTCCGGAAAGGTAATGACGGCCTTGCGCGCCATCAGCGTATCGTAGAGCGCGGCCTTGGCCGTCAGCTCCTCCAGGCGCGTGTGCAGCGCCGGGTCCTTGGTGTAGGCCTCGCGCGCATCGCTGTAGCCCTTGGTCTTGGCGTAGCGCTCGGCGATCTTGCCAGCGGCTTCACGGTTCTGGCCAATTTTGTGGTCGGTATCGAACCATGCGTGTGCATCGGCAATGCGATTCTCAAACACGGCACGGTCAGAGACTCGTAGCTCAATCTCTTGGCCATTGGCCAGTTGATGCATGATGGCGTCGTCCTCGTCTGCGCGGCCTGCTTTGATGGCTCGCTCATGCGCGGTCAGCAGCGCTATGGCTTCTTGGGCATTGCGGCCCCAATCGGCCACTTGCTGGCCATCGGTGAATTTAACAAATTGATTGCCTGCCAGCGCAGGGCCCCGGCTTTGCAGCGCGGTCAGTTGCTGCTTGAGCGCGGCGCGTTCCTTGTCTGCCTCGGATAGCTTGGTGTCGCGCTCGGCCAGCTTGGCTTCGGCTTCCTGCGCACGCTTGCGGATCTTGGCGGCTTCCTTGTGGGCGTCCAGGTAGTTCTTGCGCGCCTTGTCGTCCAGCTTGGCCAGTTCGCCGTCGGTCAGCTCCGCAGGTGCGGCTTCCTCCGAGGTCACGGTGAGTGTTGGGCTGGCAGTGTCGTCCTGACCAAAGTCGATCACCTCGTTGCCATCGGCAGTGGGCGTTTCTGATCTAGCCGCTGGGGCAGGGGCAGGCTCAGCAGCTTTGGCGCTGGCCTTGGCTCTGCGCTCGGCCTTCAGCACCTTGGCTTGCTCATGCGGCAGGCGTTGTTCGAGCAGCGTCAGCGATGCCTCCCGCGCACTCTCTACGGGCGTAGGTGCCGGGGTTAGCTCACTGGAAATGTCGGTGTCTGCCATACGAATGGCGGCACCTTACAGGCAAAGCGTTTAACATTTCAAACCACGGCGTAGTTTGGCACGGTTTGACACGCTTTTAGACACGGACTCAATCCTCGTCACTTGGCTCCTCGTTTTCAGGCTCGGCCTCCATGATGCGTTGCAACACGCTGGTGACATAGCCCACGCCATACGCCTGGCCCACAGCGTGCTCGCGGTTGGTCACCTCGGTCTCTAGGGCTTGCATGGTCAGCCGTGCCGCTTGCAAGTCCAGCATTTCTGCGATGGCGCGGACGGCCTTGTGCTGCGCATGATCACGGATGATGCGCTGCCGTTCGGTCACCATGTCCGTCAGTTGCTCATGGGTCAGCTTGTCAGTGGTGCCGGGCAGGAATAGCGGGCGGAAATAGATGTGGCTCATGTGGTTGCAGGGTTAAGCAGCCATCTGTTGCGCCTGCTGCGGCTGCATCGGCGCGGCAGGGGATTGATTCAGCAGTTGATACAGGCTCACGCCTGGCGGCAGTTGCTCCAGCATGGCCAGCAACTGCTCGGCAGGCTTCGGCTGGCGTAGCGGGTCCTCCATCAGCGTCTTGCCCACGCGGGCATTTTCGCCGCCGTGCTGCACGTCGTTGTTCACCAGAGAACTCATGTAAGCGGTCAGCGCGGCATAGACCTGGGTGCCGCCAATGATGCTCTGCTGCCGTAGCGGGCTGCGGTTGATCTCGTCGGTCATGGCTTGGGCGATACCGCCGAAGTCCATGCCTTCCTTCACCATGGGTGCCCCACCGGTGAAGATGTCTGCCAGCGCGGCATTGGCCGTGTCTACGGACTGCTGCTGCGCGTCGTCGTTGGTCTTGGGCAAGCTGCGCTCGGCCAGCTGCGGGTCGATCATGTTCAGCCCGGCCTCAAGGATGGGCAGTGTGTTGATGTAGCCGCGATTGTCCAGCGCCAGCACGGTGTCCTTGATCATGCCCAGGTGCTCCTTCACCCACTTCACGTCGGTGGACATGACGTTGAAGCTGCTGGCAAAGTCAAACCCCCCGCGCACCTCCTCGGCGGTGGCTGTCACCAGTTCGTTGGTCCCCGCAATCCGCGCGCTGCGCAACGGGGCCATGTATTGCTGAATAAGCCGCGCGGTGCGGGCCACGGCCTGCGAGATGCTGGACATAAACCAATCCATCTCTGCCTGCTGCATGGTCATGGACTGTGCGCTGCCTAGGCGGGTGCTTTCAAAGCCAAACATCTCGTCAATGGAGTCGCGCACGGCACGCTCGATCTCCACGCTGCGCCCATCTGGTGGATTGAGCTTCAGCACCTCTGGTAGCTTGCCACGCAGTGCAGGCAGGAATTGCCCTGGCGAGGGGCGCAGATTGGCTAGCTCAGGGTCGCCCGTCCACACGGGGTAGGTGGTCATGCTGGCCACGTCCTTGCGTGCATCCAGCTGGGCCTTGATGTCCTGCTGTGCGGTCTGTGTCAGCTCGGGCAGGGAGTCACCGGCCAACAGCATCTTCTCGTCCAGGTCAAACTTGAACGGAACAAACGGATACATGCCATCCCAATCGGCGCGCAGTTCACGTTTGGCTACCATCTCGCCTACATCTGCGTGCAACACGGTGCGGTAAGTGCCGGTGAGTCCGTCGCTGGTCATGCTGCGGTCCCATAGCTCGATGATCTCGTAAAGGTGCTGGTGCGTCTCGCTGTTGATCTTGGCCCCCCAACCAACGCCTAGCGTGGTGAGTGCCCACGGGGTGGAAATGAGCCGCTTGGCCAACATGCGACTGCGGCCCTTGTGATTGGCCAGCACCTCGGTCACCCATTTTGCATCCCAGCCATGAATGGCCGCCTGCTCCTTGATCCACTGCGCGCTGCGCCACTGCACCCGCGCAATCCAGCGGCAGCTTTCCAGCCCGTCTTCCATGAAGGCTTCGGCTGGAAAGAAGACGTCAACAAAGGGTTGCAGTGCCTCCCAAATGGGTGACGAGCGCTTGACATAGCTGGCATAGGCCACGCCTTCAGGATCACCCCGGCGCAGCTGAGCCAGCGCTCGTTTGGCTTGCTTCAGCCCTTCCGCACCACGGGCGGCTAGGCCTGGCTGCATCTGCACCATGAGCTTGGCGATGTCATCTGCTGGGCCGGTCTGGACAACGGCGAGGTAATCCGTCTGCGGCTCCTCTTGCAGCACCATGCCGTCCTGCTCTGCGGTGAGGAATTGCGCGTCCATCTGCTGCATGGCCCCGGCGATCTCCGCCGCGGTGAAGCGCACGGGCTCTACGCCGCGCTCCTCCTTCCAGCCGACATAGAGCAGGCTGCACCGGTAGCGGTCGGCATAGCTGCCTGCGCGCACGCCCTGGGTCAGCACCTCAGACTTCATGGGACCATTGAGAAAATAGCGCAGCACTTGACGCATGAGCCCCGCCTTGCGCGCATCGTCGCTGCCGGTCGGCGTCACCTGCAAAGCCCCGCGCGCTAGCCCTGCCACACGCATGGCATTGCGCTTGCGGATCACCGTCTTGGCCAGGAAGGCGTCGCTGTCAGACGCGCCATTGAAGGGCTTGGCATCGCGGCCCGGTGCGTTGCTCTTCTTGCCGGTGTAGTCCTTGCCAGACCACCAGCTAGCCATGGTCTGGTTGTTGCGCTGCATGGTCTTGAGGAACCAACCCGCATCGGCACATGCCGCGTCCATCTCATTGATCACATCCGCCACTCTAAAATCGACCAAGGGACGATCCGGTTCGGTCTCCACAGGAAGTTCAGCGGGGGATGACATGAAGGAATGGCGGTGCAGTAGTTTTGCATCGCACGCACCCTTCCCCAAAGGCGGGGCGAGTTTGCGAGCAAGCGGGCGAAATGTCAAGTCACGGTTCTAGTCAGCTCCTCACAGTAGCGCACCACCACCGTGCGCAGCCAGCGGCGCTGAGTGTGCATGGTGTGCCGGTGCGGTGTCAGCTGTTCCTGCCCGCGCACCAAGCGTGCCCGCGCCTCGCGCCGTCGCAAGCCAGCGGCCATCAGAGCTTCCACCACTTCGGCATAGGTCATGAATAGGCGTGGCATAAATTGAGTCAGCTGATTACAGTCTGGTTCTGCGCGGCACGGTCCCGTCATACTCGTAAATTCCTTCTGTTTCGGTAGGCGTTGCCTCAATGCGGTCACCCCGGCGGAACAGGCCGGCAAAGACTCTGGCCCCCATCAACCGCACCGACACCTGGGGCCCGCCTTCCGGCGAGCGGCAGCGCAGCACGCGATTCATGGCCCCCGAGCACACCGCCACCAGTGGCACGGTGACAGGCGGTGGCGGCGTTTGCTCCGTGGGCACTTGCATGATCTCCAGCACGCGCTCTTGACCGGCAGCGGTCAGCATATACGCGCCCTGTTCGTCTTTCCACCAGTGCAGCGGCGTGAGCAATGACACCCCATTCTCTCGCCATGCCTTGAACTGTTGCCGGGGAATGTTGAGCCGTTGCGCCAGCACGCTTTCGCGCACGGGTTCTGTCAGGGTCGTGGTATCGGTCGGGTTTTCCATCGTGGTGGCTGGTTATGTGTTGTTACTGGGGTTCAAGCGTGCGGCGCGTGAATGGGATAAGTCACCTGCCCCGCGTGCCGAACCAGGATGCGTTTGTCGATGAGGATCTTGCCGCCCAGCTCGCGCCACTTGGCGCAGAAGGCGAAGTCCTCGCTAGTGCCGTCCGGTGCCAGTGGCCAGAAGTGGTAAAAGTTGCCAAACTCGCCCGAGAGCAGCGGCACATGGGGCTTCATTTTCTCAAACACGGACCGATGCACCCGCATGAATCCGCGCGCGGTCTTGGCCACCTCGCACAACGGGCCGGGATCATCAAACGGACGCGGCTTATCCGGCAGCGTCACCAGCGGCAGGTCAAACTTCACTTTTCGCTTTGGGTAAACACCAAATACCAGCGGCTCGTTGCAATGCTCCATCAAGTGCTGCAAATCCTGCGGTGTGAATATCAAGTCGGTGTCGATCAGCACCATTTCATCACACTCGCTATCGAGGAACTGGTGCGTGGCCATGTCCATGGCATAGCCGCAATACGGGGATGAGATGTGGCAGAATATGCGGTCCCCGCCCGTGGCAACTAGCATGGACATCGCCCAGGCGGTGACGGAAAGGCCCATGCCGTTGTCGATGATAGGATAGAAAATGGGTTTGTTGCTCATCGTGTAGTTGTCTGTTGGTGTGTTGTTAGCGTGTTCATCCGTAGCCAAAGCCGTCCGCGTTCATGTCCACCCAGCGTTGCCGGTCCACATGCCACGGGTCCCAGGCTAGGAAGTATTTCATGCAGTCGAAGCTCTCCACACAGGCTTCATCCTTGCGGGCGGGGCCGTCCTTGTGCGGTGGCAGGGCGAAGGTGGTCAGCATGAATTGTGCGTTCTCGCACTCGCGGTTGATGCGCATCATGGGCACGTCGTCGATGATGCTGTTGAGGTCTTCCAAGATGAGCTTGATGCCGTCGTCATCGCTCGGCGCGCTGACAATCGTTTCGCCGTTGTCCGCCTTCCACGGTGATAGCAGGATTCCGTTTTGGCACTCCTCATATTTGTTGCCTAGCTTGACGCCTTCAATCGACTCCTCCACGCCGCGAGGGTCGGGGATGGTCTGGTAGGGGAGGGCAAATGGGCCTTGCAGCGTCTTGCCAGCATCTTTTAATTCCTTGGTCCAGGTTAGCTCCGCGCTCTGGATGCTGCCCTGATACTCGGCCCCGGTCTCCTTCAGCTTGGCCATCAGCCGCGCGCGCATAGCCCAAATCTCCCGCACCATGCGCTCACTGTTCCAGCGAAGGTCCAGACGATAGGCCGGGCCTTCATCGCCATTCACGCGGCCGCTTTCGCTGGGCACGGCCCACGGGCCGGGCAGGACTACGCGGCCATCAATCGGGATGCCTATTTTTGGGCTGGGCCACTCCTGCGCCAGCCAGCGATAGCCGCGCACATCTACCAGCCACCACTGCACAAAGGCGGGCTTCTTCTTGCCGAAGTCGATCACCTCCCACAGCGTGCAATTCGTGCGCGGCAGGTCCTGCCAATCGCACAGGTGCCGCTCGCCGAAGCTGGAGAACACCACCGCGTTGTCCTGGCTCACGTCGCCATGCAGCTTGATCCGGATCTCGCGCTCTGGTGCATGGCGCAGCTCCGCGCGCAGGCCCTCATACGCGGGGGCAATCTGGTTGTCCTGGGTGAACACGTAGGCCACCAAGGCCGTGGGATCGCGCGGCTGGGCAAAGCGGGGCACGCGCGGGTCCAGCACGCCGTCCCGACCCTCCAAGTCTGGCGACACCTCCATCTCTCCCTTCACTGCGCCATTCAGGAAATAATTCACCGTTTCGTTCCAGCCTAAGTAGGGCGTGAAGCTGATCAGGTGCACGCCGTGGTAGAGCATGCCCATCTGCCGCACGGTCAGCCGCTTGCCCTCTTCCAGCGTGCGCTCGATTAACCGCATCTCGTCCAGGAAAGCAGGCTTTCGTGTGTCCACGGCCCGCGTCACCATACGTTCATGCACTGCCTTCACATGCGTGAGCGGCACCAGCTCGTCACTCCAGGCGGATGTCAGGGAGAATCCCTGGAAGCGTTCCAATCCCTGCGAGAAGAAGCGAAACACAAACTCGCCACCGCCCAGGTATTCCTGCTCCTGCGCATCCAGCACCGGCACCAGCAGCGAGAACTGCTCATTGGTGAAGTGCCCACCGCTGAACTTGAACCGCTCATGCTTGCCGCCGGTCTTGGTGTTCTTGGCGGAGCGCTTGCCATCCTCGGGCGATACCTCATCAGGCAAGAAGAACTCCACCACCTTCTGCTGAATGCTGCGGCTCGTCTCCACCGTCTCCGCCAAGGCGAACACCGCCGCGTTCTGCGTGTAAAGCCAATGCGCCACCATCCGCCGCGCACACGAAAAGGTCTTGCCCGGTCTCATGCCGCCGGTGACAAACACCTTGAGCACCTGGCCAGGGAATTGCAGCCGCTTGCGCACCACGCGCAGGTCAATCTGCCGCCAAATGGGAGGCTCCCACGCATGGGACAATGGCTGCTTACGCGAGAGCTGAATCAATTCGGCGCGGCTGTTCACATAGCTGGCGGCCTTGTCGCGGCCCATGCGTTCCAATGACTCTGCCGAAGCGCGTTTGAACGGGTGCGGCTCTTGCTGCTCGGCCAGCAACTCGTAGAATTTCAAGGTGTCACTCATGCGTCAATGATGGGTCCTGAAGCTTCGCGTTCCATGCGTTCTAAATCCTCGGGGGTGACATGCAGGTGCACATGTCGAATAGGTGGCAGCGACACGCCAGCCGCCTCGCGCTCAATTTGCGTGGCCTGGGTGGCTGCCATGGACAGCGCGCCCAGCTCCCTGTGCGTGGCGCGCGGCAAAACCTCCTGCATCTGTGCCAACGCCTCATTGGCCACCATCGCCGCCCGCCCCGCAATAACGCCGCCCATTTTGACTTGGTGATAAGCGCCGAAGCGCTCCACTAGCTTGCGCAAACCGGTATCGGTGGTGCCTTCGTTTGATCGGCCCACGTAGGGGCCAATGGTCCGCGCTACCTCCGACACCGGCACGCCCTCACGCAGCAGTTGCAGCACTGCTTCCCCAGCCTCGCGGTGCTGCTCAAAAAACCGCACCCCCGAGTGCCGCGCCATTTCCATCTGCAATGGTTCCGCCAATGCCGAGCCATCCGGCAGCGTTAGCGGCAGCTTGGGTTGTGCGGGTGGTGAGTTCATGTGGGGGAATGGGTGGTGGCCTCCGTCGTGTCGTAGTGCCACGCGGTGGAGTCCTCGGTGGTCCACTTGGCGTGGGCTTCGCAGTTCCACTCGTCCTCGTTCACCACGTAATCAGGCCGCGCAGGGAAGGGCTTGGTGACGTGGCTGGGCTCATGCCAGCGCAGCCGGTTGTTCGGCTGGATGGCGAACTCTCCGCTATCCAGCGCGATGAAATGCCCGCTCTTGTGCTCCTGCGGATGGATCGCCAGCGTGATGTCTGCGCCGTGCGTGTAGTCCGGCCCCCATTGCAGCGTCCACAGGTAGATGCCATCCACCCAGGTGCCGTCTTTGAGGTGCACTGACACGCGCAGCCCGGACAGGAAATTGATCTCCACAATGGCGAAGTTCGCACTGAAACAATTCCACAGTTGCAGGTGGTGGAACGGGTGGACATGCGCGTGCTCGAAATCATGCAGCGCATGAATCGGCAGCTTGTCGCGCAACGCGCCGTTCTCGAGCAACACCTGAAACAAAGCGCAAGAGCCGGGAATGCTCCGCACCGACACCGCCACGCCGCTTTCGTATTGACCAACATGCTCCGGGTTGCCGGTCATGAACTCGCGGCGAACGAGGCACTTGAGAGGAGGAATGGAGGTTTCGTGAAGAGGCATAGAGCGTTGTGGGTGTGAGGTGAGCGGTGGACTGATCAAAACGGAATGTCGTCATCCTCCAGGCCATCGGTCAGGCTAGCGCCATCGCTGGCCTGCGCTGCTGGGGTGGTCCGCGGCTGGTTGGGTGAGTTGCCATACGGGGCAAACTCCCGCGCACTGCCCAGGATCGGCAGTCGGGGCGGATTGGCCTGCTCGCGCTCGTCGCGGGTGGTCGGCTCCACCACAAAATGCGTGTCCTCCCGGTCCAGTGGCGGATTCTTCAGCGGCACGATCTCGGCGCTGAAATACATGGCATCCTGCGCACCCTCTTTTTTGGATTCGTAGCGCTTCATGCGCGACTTGGACGGCACGATGACAAGGCACTTTTCGCCCGACTTCGGCGAAGTGAACCACAGAGCGCCTTGGATCTTGGACAGGTCAATGTTCAGTCTGAGTTTGTTCGGCATGGTCGTTGTTGCTTCTTTGGGTGTGTCTGGTTTGGGTTGCTAATCAGTGTTGTTGCCGGTTGGCTTCGTTGTTGCTGTGCAGGTAGAAACAGGTGCTGGTGAACTGCGTGCGGCGGGCTTCCCACTTCAGCACGATGTCACCCACGGGACCGCCGCGATGCTTGGCAATGATCAAGCGGGTTTCCTCCTCGGGCAGTTCTTCGTTGTAATAGCTGCCGCGCCACAGGAGGCCCACGATGTCGGCATCCTGCTCGATGCTGCCGCTCTCGCGCAGGTCGGACAGTTCAGGCCGGCCATCCTTGCGATCCTCGGCCTTCCGGTTGAGCTGGGCCAGCACTAGCACGGGCACCTGAAGTTCTTTGGCCATTTCCTTCAGCGTGGCGCTAATGTCGGCAATCTCCTGCTCGCGGTTGCCTTTGGCTCGGCGGCTGCTGCTTTTGAGCAGTTGCAGGTAGTCGATGATGATGATGTCAAGTCCGCGCCGTGATTTCAGTTTGCGCAGCTTCCCGCGCAGCGTTTGCACGGTGATGCCAGGGGTGTCGAGCCACTGAATGTCTGCATTCATCAGCACGCGCTGCTGGATCTGAAGATCTGCCTGCTGATCACGGCGGAGCGGTAAGCCGCTACGCATGGCGGTGAGGTCCACACCGGAGCCGCCGACATACTCGCGCATCAGGATTTCATCCGCGCCCATTTCCAGCGAAATGAACGCCACTCTCTTGGGCCTGACATTCTTCAGCCCATCCTTGTAGTCCATGGCAGTGGCTCCCAAGGCTGCCTTGTGCGCGAGGTTGCTGACAAGCGAAGTCTTCCCCTGGGCAGGGCGGGCCGCCACGATCATGAGCTGCCCCGCTTTCAAGCCGCCGGTCATGCGGTCGAGATCGGTGAACCCGGTGGCCACGTGTTCCTCCAGCAT
>Ga0209298_10000388_pt1 | contig 29120 bp, 12 predicted proteins | sample S_140806_EF_Meta_FD_187325 | JGI IMG/M metagenome (GOLD analysis project Ga0209298, IMG submission 187325) | Freshwater microbial communities from Lake Simoncouche, Canada to study carbon cycling - S_140806_EF_MetaG (SPAdes) (version 2) | ecosystem: Environmental > Aquatic > Freshwater > Lake ... | reverse complement strand
GACGTCGTTGAATCAATCATTACGTTCATTAAAAACACCGGGAAACGCAGTCGTCACGCAAGAGTAAATTCAGACGAAAAGGTCACACGCAATCACGAGCGCAAACTCGAATCGCCTCCATAAATCGCGCGCTTCAAGCCACCAATGCTCATGAAATCGCGTTTCAAACTCTCTTCGACTTTCGCCGCTGTGGTCAGCGCAGCGTGTATGATTCAATCAGGCGCGCCGCTTCAGGCGGCTGCATTCACACCAGGGAATGTGGTCATCTATCGTGTGGGTTCTGGCACGGGTTCTCTGATCAATACCGGCAATCCGGTCTTCCTCGACGAGTATAGCAGCACAGGGACGCTCGTGCAGTCCATCCCTCTTCCCACGACGGTGAGCGGTGCGAACAAGCGCCTTGTGGCAAGTGGCACGGCGACCTCGGAAGGCATGCTGACCCGCAGCGCGGATGGGCAATATTTGCTGCTCACTGGCTATGATGCCACCCCGCCAGTGGTTTCGCTTGCGGGCACGGCAAGTGTCGCGGTGAATCGCGTGATCGGTCGCGTGAATGCGGCTGGCACGGTGGACACGAGCACAGCGCTGACGGACTTTGCGAGCGCGAACAATCCTCGCAGTGCTGTCTCCTCGGACGGCTCCAAATTTTGGATGAGCGGCGGCAACGGTGGTGTGCGCCTCGCGGCGCTGGGGGCCACGACCTCCACGGATGTGAGCACCACGGTGACAAACCTGCGTCAGCTAGGCATCGCGGGTGGTCAGCTTTATGTGACGACTTCCAGTGGCACGGCGGTGCGTCTCGGCACGGTTGGCACAGGCCTGCCGGAGACGACAGGCCAGACCATCACGAGCCTCACCGGCATCCCGACGTCTGGCGGCTCGCCCTATTCGTTCTTCTTTGCTGACCTCAATGCTGGCGTCGCTGGCGTGGACACGCTGTATGTGGCGGACGATGCGTCTCTGGCGCTGACAAAGTATTCTCTCGTAGCGAGCACCTGGACGTCTAACGGCACCGTGGGTGTCGATGCAGACGACTATCGTGGGCTTACGGGTGTCGTGAACGCGGGTGTGGTTACACTCTACGCGACACGAAAAGGTGGCTCGGCTGCTGCAGGTGGTGGTGAGCTGGTGACTATCAGCGACAGCAGTGGACACAATGCCGCCTTCACCGGCACGCCGGCTCTCCTCGCCACAGCCGCAGCAAACACGGCCTTCCGCGGCGTTGCTTTCTCACCTGTCGCTGTGGCAGCCAATCCCGACCTCACCGCCTCCATCACCGCGCCAGCAACGGCGAACACGGGTGCGAACTTTGATTACTCCATCACGGTGAACAACGTCGGCACGGCCAACGCCACCGGTGTGGCCGTGAACTTCGTGCTGCCTGCGGGCCTTACCTTTGGTTCCGCCACGGGCAGCAATGGCTTCAGCGGCGTCAACAACTCTGGCACCATCCAGTTCACCGGTGGCAGCATCAATGCCTCCTCCTCGGCCACGCTCACCGTCACGGTCAGCACGAACACCGCTGCCACTTACAACGCACCGATTGGCGCGGTCACCGCCGATCCATCCAGCACGGTGACGGAGATCAATGAAAGCAACAACACCAGCACCGCTGGCACGAGCACGGTTGTTTCCATGCCGAACACGCCGCCTTCCTTCAGCCTGCATCCTGCGAATGTGAGCATCGCCAATGGCGCGGCCACCACGCTGACTTGTCTCGCCACGGGCAGCCCCGCCCCGAACTATCAGTGGTATCGCGGCATCGCCCCCGACACCACCAATCCAGTGGGCACCGACAGCACCAGCTTCACCACGCCGAGCCTGACCGTCACCACCAGCTACTGGGTGCGGGCGACGAACACGAACGGCACTGCTGATAGCAACACCGCTGTTGTCACCGTGGCTCCTTCCAACAATGCGAACCTCAGCGCTCTCACGCTCAGCAATGGCCTGCTCTCGCCGAGCTTCTCCTCCGCAGTGATCAGCTACAACAGCTATCAGGTCGCTGGCACGACCAGCATCACCGTGACGCCAACCATGGCTCATGGGAACGCCACGATCACCGTGAATGGCTCGCCAGTGACCTCCGGCAGCCCTTCCGCCTCCATCACGCTCAATGAAGGCGCAAACAGCATCAGCATCGTGGTCACTGCACAAGACGGCAGCACCACCAAGATCTACACGGTGAACGCCTTCCGCTCGGCGGCTCCGCTCGCCACTGGCTCCATCGCCATCACTGCCTACAATGCGGATGGCAGTGATGACATTGCCTTCGTCGCGCTCGCCGCCATCCCGGCCAACTCGGTGATCCACTTCACGGACAACGAATGGAACGGCTCAGCCATCGGTGCAGGCGGCGCGTTCAATGACTTCGGTGAGAGCGAGTTCATCTGGGTCGCCCCCGCAGGCGGCATCGCTGCTGGCTCGGTGGTCACGCTCAATACCATCAGCGCGACGATCACGACCAACACCGGCACCGCAGCCATCAGCGACGGCACCAACACCGGATTAAGCACCACGGCAGACGCGGTTTACGCCTTCCAAGGTTCTACCCACGTTGCAGACGTTTTCCTTGCCCAGATCAGCACGGACGCCGCTTCCTCGATTGTGAACACGGGTCTCACGCTCGGCACCACGGCGATCAGTCTCGCCAGCGGTTCCGACGGCGCGGCCTACAGCGGCTCACGCGCAAATCAGACTAGCTTCGCCGCCTATGGACCCCAGGTGAACAGCATCGCCAACTGGAACGACCTCGGTAACGCTGGTGATGGCACCACGCTCTTGCCCTTCGATACCACGGCCTTTGTGCTCGGCACGGCTTCCTCGGTGACGATCAATGATGTAACCGTGACGGAAGGCAACAGCGGCACCACCACGATGACCTTCACGGTCACGCGCTCCGACAACACCGGTGCTTTCTCCGTCGCCTACGCCACCGCGAACGACACCGCTGCAGATACCTCCGACTTCGTGGCCGCCTCCGGCACGCTGACCTTCACCGTCGGCGGTGCCCTCACGGACACCATCGCCGTGACGATCAATGGTGACACGCTCTCGGAAGTGGGTGGTGAGCAGTTCTTCGTGAACCTCTCCGGCATCGTCAACACCGTGGGCGTTGCATCCCTCACGGATGCTCAGGGCAAGGGCACCATTGCTGACGATGAGCCGATCATCAGCACGCCTTACACGCACTTGAATCGTGATGTGCTCACGCCGAACACGAACACTTGGCCTTCCGGCGGCATCACCATTGGCACCACTCAGTTTGTTAACCTGGGCCTCCAGGGTGTGGGCCGCGTGCCTGCCAATGCGATTGATGCCGCCACCGGCGAATCGCTCGGCTCCATCTCCGACATGCAGGTCACGGACTTCGTGAAGACCCCCACGGGCTTCTCCGGCAAGTTCCACTTCCTGCCTGACCGTGGCTACAACAGCGGCGTGATCTTCTCGAACTACGCAGCGCGTATCAACGCCTTCGACTTTACCTTCACGCCTTACACCTCCTCCTCGCCGACAGCGGCGCAGAACCAGGTGGCGATGACCTTCACCGGCTCCACACGCTTCACATATGATAGCGGTGCAGGCCAGAAATACACCACCGGCACGCTGGCCGACAGCACCTTGAGCCTCCTCGGCACGACTCTTCCCTCCACTGCCGCCGCCTCCACGCAGAGCGATGGCACCGTGGCGAACCGCCTCACCATGGATGCAGAGGGCCTCGTCCTCGACAAGCGCCCCGGCAAGGCCGGTAGCGGCTGGGTGGGTGACGAATACGGTGCCTTTGTGTATCACTTCAATGCCAGCAAGCAGATTGACGGCCAGCTCCGTCTCCCTGATGCGCTCATCCCGCACTCCCCCGTCGGCACCACGAACTTCCTCGCTGATCCGCCGGTCAATGGCCGCCGTATCAACCAGGGCATGGAAGGCCTGACCCAAAGCCCAGACGGCACTCGCCTCTTTGCTCTGCTTCAAAGCGCCACCATCCAGGACAGTGGCAGTGGCAATCAGGGCCGCTCCAACACACGCCTGCTCGTGTATGACGTCTCCTCCAGCGATGCACCGAGCGATCCTATCGCTCAGTATGTGATCCAGCTCCCTCGCATTGACGACACTGGCTCCACCACCAACGGCACCACGGTGAACCGCAATGGTGCTCAGAGCAGCATCCATGCGATCAGCAACACGCGGTTCCTCGTCCTTGCCCGTGAAGGAAATGGTCGCGGTGCAGCCGGCAAGCCGGTCTTCAAGTCCGTCATGCTCGCAGACATCAGCGTCGCGACCAACATTGATGGTCTCTATGATGCGGAAGGCGCTGCCGTCGCTCCTGCCGGTGTGCTTGCACCCGGTGTCACGCCAGTGGCCTGGACGGAATCGCTGAACATGCTCGGCGGTCTCGGTGCCACAGCTACGGAAGTCGCGAAATTTGGCCTCAACCTCAACGCCGCTCCTGGTGACATCAACTCCATCTGCGAGAAGTGGGAAGCCATCGGCCTCGTGTCCGCGAATGACTCGGCCAACCCGAACGACTACTTCCTCTTCCTTGGCAACGACAACGACTTCATCACCCAGACCGGCCAATACATGGATGCCGCTGGTAACATCCAGTCCTACAACGCGGGTCTTGAAAACGACACCATCGTGCTCGCCTATCGAGTCCGTATGACGGGTCCAGACAATCAGGCGCCCTTTGCCACCAACGCGATTCCGGCCCAGTCGGCCACGAAGGATTCTGCCTTCTCCTACACCTTGCCTGCAGACGCTTTCACGGATCCCGAGGGACAATCGCTCACTCTCACTGCCACCCGTGCTGACGACAGCGCTCTGCCAGCCTGGCTCACCTTTAACGCCTCGACACGCAGCTTCAGCGGTTCCCCTACCGCTGTGGACATCGGCAATGTCGTGGTCAAAGTCACGGCAACTGATGGCGGCAGCCCAGCTCTTTCCTACAGCGTGAACTTCACCATCCAGGTGGCTCCGCTTTCAGTCTCGCCTTACTTCCCACAGTCCGTTGCTTCGGGCGACCCGCGCTCCAGCAGCGTGGTTCTCTGGACCCGGTTGATGGATGGCGACACGGCGGTGAACCGCACGGTCACTCTGCACGTCAGCACGACGGGCACGCTCGCGAATGTGGGCACGACGGCTGCTCTCGGCGGCACCAACATTTGGACCGGCGGCGCATTGACCGCGCAAGCCGCGCACGACGGCGTGGTGAAAGTCAAGGTGGGCAGCCTCACCGCGGACACGACTTACTACTACCAGTTCACCTACAACGGCCAGCGCTCGCCAATTGGCCGCACCAAGACCGCCCCAGCCGCAGGATCGACGCGGACGGTGAAATACGCCGCCATCAACTGCAATGACTTTGTGGGCCGCTACTTCAACGTCCTGCGCCAGCTTGCTGAGCGTGAGCAGAACACGATAGACTTCGTGCTCAACCTTGGCGACTACGTCTATGAAACCACGGGCGACCCGAGCTTCCAGACCTCGCTTCCAGAGCGCGCCATGGTCTTCTCCAACCCGGCGGAAGCCATCAACCTCGGCAGTGGCAACTACGCCGCGCAATCGGTCGGCAACTACCGCGACGTTTACAAGACCATCCGTCAGGACGCCCAGCTCCAGCGCGTGCATGAACTCTTCCCGATGATCAGTATCTGGGATGACCATGAATTCAGCGATGATAACTGGAAGGACAACGCCACCTATTTCGACGGCAAGGTCAACGAACAGCAGACGAACCGGAAGAGGAACGGTGAGCAGGCCTGGATGGAATTCCTCCCAACGGAGCGTGGCATGGCCGGCTCTGGCAACGGCCTCGAGATCGACAGCACGGATCTCTATCCGAACACCGTGATTTATGATGCCTTCAACTTCGGCACCAATCTCGACCTCATCCTCACCGACATCCGCACCAACCGCGCTGACCATTTGATTCCTGAAGATGCCTGCCCGTCCGGCATTCCGATGACGGAAGCCAATGTCATTGCCACTCTCGCTGCGGCCAATGGTCTGAATGTCCCCACCTTTACCGCAGCCGTTTGGCCCGGTATTCGCGGCAGCTTCGCTCCGTATGTCAATATCGATGATCCAGCCTACGCGGCGGTGAAGACTGGCTTCAAGGCCATCATTGCAGCTTCCGTCAACAGCGCCATGGCCGCACTCCCAGCGGGGCAGACGCCGATCACCACGGGCGCAGCTTATGCCGACGCCAATGTCGTCGGTTTCCGGGATGCTGGTTTCATCAATCAAGCGTTCGTCGCGGCAGGACAGAGTGCACCGTTTGACGCAGCAGCGCTCGCCGCCATGCCACGCGGGCTGTCGTATTACCTCCTGGGTAAGACCAGCGTCTTCAGCGACTTCGGCAGCCGCTACCAGGTGGTGAATCAGACCTTCCAGCTCTTTGCAGGCTACACTTACCAGGCGTTCGTCCTATCTGGCGGCACGCTCGGTCGTGATCAGGCTTTCTATAATACCGCACAGCAGACCTTCCTGGCCACCGCGCTCGCAAACAGCACTGCGGCTGGCAACAAGTGGCGCGTGGTGGCAAGCTCCACCCCTTATACTCCAATCAAGCTCGAACTCGGAGACCTGCCCGCCGGTATCACTTTGCCAACCCAAGGCACCATCGGCGCTCTCACGATTCCAGCCAGCCTGCCTGCACAGTTCCTCGTCGAGTTCCTCCTCAATGCGGATGAACCTGCTGGCTTCCCGCAGTTCCGCCAGGGAATGATCGACCTCTTTGCCCAGCATGACGCCATCATCGTCTCCGGCGACATTCACGCTGAACTCATCGGCAGGAACAACGCCACCAACGGCCAGAAGGTGGTTGATTTCACCGTGCCGTCTGCGGCGTCTTCAGAGTTCCGCAGAGCCGTGAGCGGCGCCTTCACTACGGTGGAAGGTCTGATGACTCCGGCTGTGCAGGCTGCCACAGGTCTTTCCGGCAACTTCGCTTTCGACACCACACAGAAGCAGGCGGTGATCAATGCAACGGACGCCATCATCAAGCACAACACGTCTGAGATGTTCCAGGCCGACACAGCAGCTCATGGCTATACGGTCTTCACCGCAGGGGCTTCCGCCTTCAACGCCGAATATCAAAAGATCAATGTCAGCGAGATCGACAATAACCACTACGCCCTGAGCAGTGGGGCACTTGATGCTCTTTTCCAGAAGGAGAACTTTACCGTCACCAAGACCGGTAGCGGGCCGAGTACCGACCTCAGTTTAGGAGTTCCGCAAAACAACACCACCATCGTCATCGGTGATGCCACGATTAGCGAAGGCAACAGCGGCAGCAGCACGCTGAACTTCACCGTCACCCGCAGTGATCTCTTGGGAGCCTTCACGGTTGATTTCGCCACCTCCAGCGGCACCGCGACCTCTGGCAGTGACTTCACTGCCGGTTCCGGCACGGTCACTTTCACCGCTGGTGGTTCCACCACACAAAATGTGAGTGTCGCCATCACTGGCGACACCATCGTCGAGCCGAATGAAACCTTCCTCGTGACGCTTTCAAATGTCGTGAACACCGCAGGCACCGCCGCCATCACGGATGCGACCGCCACGGGTAGCATCACCAATGATGATCCAGCGGCCTTCGCTACTTGGCTTGCCGAAAATGGATTCACTGGCACTGTCAGCGGTGACACCGATAGTGATGGAGTGCCAGACTCACTGGAATACTTCTTCAATTCCAGCCCGAACAGCGGTGGCGATCGCGACAATCTGCCAACAGTGGTGATGAACGGCAACGATCTCGAATTCCGCTTCACTTACCTCAACAGCACGGTCTTCCCGGGCTTTCTCCAATGCTCTGAAGATCTCATCAACTGGGCCAATGCCACCCCTGGTGTGGATTATGAAATCATCACCGAAACTATGAACGGCGTGGAGACCGCCGTGCGCTACCGCATCTTCTGCAATCCGCTGCCGACCACGCAGGGCCCGTTCACCTACCTCACGCCATTCACCGCCGCCGTCGGACGCGGTGCCATCGACCAGCTCACCATCACCAATCATGGCATGGTAGGCGCAGGCCGCCTCACCGGCGAGCAGCTCGACAGCTTTGGCGAAACGATGGGTGCCGCCTCCGGCCTCGCCATCAGCGGCTGGAGCTACAACAGCGGCAGCGGCCAGTTCAGCGGCACCTTCAACGTGCTGCCAGATCGCGGCTACAACAGCGGCACCACCTTTTCCAACTACGCCGCCCGCGTGCATCAGGTGCCATTCACCTTCACGCCTTATTACGGCGCAGGTCCGGTTGCCCAGACGCAGATCGTGCCAACGTATGGCAGCACCACGAAGTTCACCTACCTCGACGGACTCACCACGAAGTTCACCACCGGTCTGAATCCAACCGGCGTCAGCACCATCTTCGGTCAGAGCGTCGGAACCGTCACGGCTGCCAACGGCCCTGCGGGTGCTCAGGAAAGCCTCATCAGCTTTGATGCCGAGGCCATCCACCTCTTTGCCGACGGCTCCGGCTTCGTCTCCGATGAATACGGCACCTACATCTGCCGCTTCAACAGCGCCAAGCAGTTCACCCGCATCATCCAACTGCCCAGCGCCGCACAACCACGCCGCCCGGCAGGCGCTCTGAACTTCGACTCCGTCAGCGCACCGACCAATGGCCGCCGCAACAACCAGGGCCTCGAAGGCATGACGGTCTCACCCGACAACACCCGCCTCTTTGCCCTCATGCAGAGCGCCCTCGTGCAGGACACTGGCAGCGGTGCCGTAGGCCGCTGGAACACCCGCCTCTTCGTCTATGACATCGCCGGTGCGAAGCTCGAAAACCCCGAGCTCATTGCCGAGCACGCGGTGCAGCTCCCACGCTACGATGTGAATGGCAATGGTTCCGCTCTCGACGCCACCTCCGCGCAGTCTGAGATCGTGGCCCTGAGCAACACGCAGATCCTGATGCTGCCACGCGATGGCAACGGCCTCGGCAAAGGCGACACCAATCCGCCGGTGATGAAGACCGTCGATCTCGTGGACTTCTCAGCCGCCAGCAACATCCTCAACCTCTACGACGCGGAAGGAAACCAGATCAGCCCCGCTGGAACGCTGCGCACAACCATCACCCCGGCCCGCAGCACCGTCGTGGTCAACCTGCTCTCCAGCACCGATCTCGCCAAATTTGGCTTCAACACCAACACCGCCGCACCAAACGCCTTCACCGTGAATGAGAAGGCCGAAGGCATGGCCCTTGTGCCAGACACCTCCACCGCCAGCACCGAGGACTACTTCCTTTTCGTCGCCAACGACAACGACTTCCAGTCCAGCGACGTGCGCATGGTCGATGCCGCCGGCGACCTCGTCAGCTACGGCGACGCCCGCGACCGCGGCATCACCAACGACGCCGTCTTCACCGCCTGGCGCATCACCATTTGCCCGAACAACCGCAAGTTCTTCCGCATCCAGGTGAACACAGCGCCTTGATCTGGCCCGCCTGCATCCAAGCTCGCATCCCATTTGCCTCTCATGTCCGTCGCAAGATCAGGCAGTCCGGTCGATCACGCCTGTGATCACCTGTATCGTCGCCACCAGTCCAGTCTGGTGAGCTTCGCCTGCTTGCGTGGTTGTGATGAACATGAGGCCTGGGATCTGGTGCAGGAGTTGTTTCTGCGTGCCTTCCGGTTCGGCATGATCCAGCCTCTTTTTTCTCGCTCAGAGGAGATGCAGCGTGCGTGGCTGCTGCGTACGCTGCGCTGGATGCTGATTAATCTGCACCGCAGAAGGACAAGACTGCGTCGTGGCGGTGGTCAGGCGCTCGAATCGCTCGATTTGCTCATCGAAGACGGCGTCGAGTTTTGCTCAGCAGGCACACCTGCGGGTGATTTTGACCGCCAGTGGGCTGCGGCGGTTCTCGATCGTTGCCTTTCACGCCTGCGCAGCAGCATCAAGCCTGCGGCATGGAGGGCATTCGAGTCTGCTTTGCAAGGTGCGGAAGCTCCGAACACACCCGCCATGCGTGTCGCCGCGCATCGCACTCGCGTGCGGCTGCGTCAGTTGATTCGCGTCGAGGCATGCGAAGAGGCGCTGCTGCAAGCTGTCAGTAGCCGAAACTGAACCGTGTTTGAAAAACAGGCTCGTATGTTGTTCACGCTTGAGCGTGTCTCCGCGTGCGTCGTGAAAAACGTGCTCCAAGCAGGATCTTTGCAAGGCCAGGGACTCTCTACGTCTGTTTCGTTCATCTGATGCTGTCTGTGCTGATCCGTTACACTTTTTCGCGTGAACAAAACGGCAGTGTCGAAGGCTTCACGGAGCATGTCATGCGGAGTGTGGTGTAGTGATGAATGGGGTGGCTCGACTATTCGAAGCCATGAAAAAGACCCCACTCACGCTCATTGCCTCTTTAATGACTGCGTCCGGCCTATTGGCGGACACTACACCGCATGTGCTCTCCGGCGGCTCGTTCTCTCAGAACTGGTCCAGTGCAGGGCTTATCACTGTCAATGATAGCTGGAGCGGTGTACCGAGTATCACGGGCTACCTCGGTGATCTTTTTCCGTCAACCTCTACGACAGGCGTGGATCCACGGACCATCGTGACATCCAATGGCGTGGTTGATGTCATCGCCAATCAGACTGCCCCAAATACGAACACAGCAGGTGGCGTCGCCGAGTTTGCTATCACAAACCCCGTCGTCGCCCTTCAAGGATCAGGCACGGCGGACGCGCCCTACCTTTCCATCTTTCTCAACACCACGGGGGTTCCTGCCGTAACGGTCTCCTACAAGCTGCGCGACATTGATGGCAGCGCTGACAATGCCGCTCAGCAGGTGGCGCTACAATACCGCATCGGCAGCACTGGAGACTTCACGGATGTGCCTGCGGGTTATGTTTCAGATGCCTCCTCGGGTCCTAATCTTGCCACGGTGGAGACAACCATGAATGTCACCCTGCCGGGTGCCGTCGTGGGGCAGGCGCTTGTCGAAGTGCGCATCATCACCACCAACGCCGGCGGCAGTGATGAATGGATCGGTATTGATGACATCGTAGTCTCGGCTAGTGACTCTATCGCACCTCTCGCGAGCACTTTTTCGCCTTTGGACAATGCCACGAGCGTGCCCGTGACCTCGACGCCGACGGTCACCTTCAATGAGAACGTCCAAAAAGGCACCGGCAGCATCCTGATCAAGCGCGGCAGCGACAACACGACCTTTGAGAGCATCAACGTAACCTCCACGCAGGTCACGGTGGCAGGAGCGGCGGTGACGATCACGCCTTCGGCGAACTTCGCAAACTCCACCGGCTACTACATCGAGATTCCAGCAGGAGCCATTGAGGACACCTCTGGCAATGACTACGCGGGCATCAGCGGTGCCACGGCATGGAACTACACCACCATCGCTCCTTCGGTGCTGCCAAACGTCTCCGAGACATTCGTCACTGGCTGGCGCGTCAATCCCACCGGCGCTAGCCAAGTGACCGAATTTTATGCTGAGGGTAGCGGTCAGGGCACATTCGCTCGTTACGACTTGGGTGTGTTTAATTTCACCAAGCTTGACTTCGGTCTCAGTGGTTCCTCGCAGGTCACGGGGATCAACACGGCGGAATTCACCCTTCGTCAAAACAATCGCACCTTCAGCGTGGGCACGCAGTTTGAGTTCTTCCTCACCACGGATGCGCCCACGGGGAAGACCTTCAATCCAGCTACGGCCAATGGCATCGACGCCGCACAGTTCACCAATGCCCCGATCTCGCTCGGCCAGTTCGCTTACACACCGACGGCGGTGGACCCTACCTTTCACACGTTCACGCTGACGCTTAGCCCCACGGCCAATGCAACGCTCGCAGCCCGCATCAATACGGGCGAGGACTTCAGCCTGATCATCGCGGCGGTCAATGCACCTGATGCCATCACCTTCTCAGGCAAGGGCAATACCTTTGATCCTGGCGATCCTGCATTGAAGCTCACGGTGAACGAAACGACCGGTGTAGATACCACCGCGCCGACGGTGATCTTTTTCACACCTGCGGATGGCAGCGGCGGTCTGCCGATCGCTTCGAATCTGCGCATCAATTTCAATGAGATCGTCCAAAAAGGCACCACCGGCACGATCACGATTCTCCGCAGCAGTGACAACTCGGTCTTCGAGACCATCCCAGTCACGAGCAGCCAAATCACGGTGAATCTCGGAACAGTCACGATTGATCCCACGGCCTCAATGGAGTCCGCCGTGGGTTATTATGTGCAAATCAGCGCTGGAGCCATTGAAGACACTACCGGCAATGATTTCGTCGGCATCGCCGATACGACGACGTGGAACTTCAACACCGCGCAGCCGCCGATCACGAACCTGGGGCCGTTCGCCGCCTCGCAGAATGCTCCAGCGGGCACGGTGGTGGGTCAGCTCAACACGAACATCAATGGCAAGGAAGGCATCAAATACAGCATCCTTGGCGGCAGCGGTGCCACAGCGATGATGAAGGCCGTTCCTGGCAATGGCTACCTCGTGACGCCGATCTTCACCATCGGCGATACCATCACCGGAGCCACCGGAGCACTCAATGCGACCTCTACAGGCAATTTCTCACCCGTGGGCACGCTCGACGGTCTCGGCGCCTTTTCGCTGAATGCGAACACGGTGCGTGTCTTCAGCAATCACGAGATCGAACTCCCCGCCAGCGGCTCCGCAGGCTATCCCTACACTCTCGCCAACGGCACGGTGATCACCAAAGGCGGCGCACGCATCAGCTACTGGGACATTGATAAATCGACGCGCCGTGTCGTCGATGGCGGTCTCGCCATCGCCCGCATGTATGACCGCACGGGCGCGGTGGTCACGAGCACGGCGCAGCTCGAACTCGGCGGCCTTGATCGCATTTGCTCGTCCTCTCTTTTCGAACCCAATCTGTGGGGCGCAGGCCGTGGCCTTGTGGATCGCACTTACTTCATGGGTGAGGAGACCTCGACCTTCTTCGGCCATCCACACGGCGGCACGATGTGGGCACTCGATACCTCGAATGGCGATCTTTGGGCGCTGCCGGACTTTGGCCGCGGCTCCTGGGAAAATGCCGCGCTCGTCGATACGGGCACCACGACCCATGTGGCCTTCCTTTTGGGTGATGATGCGCAGTCTCGCCCGCTCATCCTTTATGTTGGCGAAAAGAGCACTGCCCCTGGAGCCAACTTCGTCGAGCGCAACGGCCTCAAAGGCGGCCAGCTTTATGTGTGGAAGACCACCGGCGGCAATACCACGCCGCAGCAGTTCAACGGCACTGGAGCCACACGCACGGGCACCTGGGTCGCAGTGAATGCACGGAACATCGCCAATGCGGGCACCGCTGGTCACGATGCCCAAGGCTATAAAAACGACACCACCTTTGGCACGGAGGCAAGTGGCCTCGGCGCGTTCCTTTTCTCACGTCCAGAAGATCTCAGCACCAGCCCCGCGGATGGCAGCATCGTGGCCTTCACTTCCACCGGGCGTGGCAGCGTGTATCCACTGGATAACTGGGGAGACACCTATGTGCTCGATATTGATTTCAACGGTAGCGCCTTGCCTACCGCCGGTAATATTCGCATCGCCTACGACGGCGATGACGCCGGTGGCGGCCAGTTCATGAGTCCTGAAGAAGGTCTGCGCTGCCCTGACAACCTCGACTGGGCGGACGATGGTTTTCTTTATGTTCAGGAAGATCAGTCGAACCAAGTGGGCAGCTTCGGTGCGGCTGGTTTTGAGACTTCCATCTGGAAACTCAATCCCACCACCGGCGCAGCCACACGCCTCACACAGACAGACCGCAGCACGGTGATGCCACTCGGCTCCACGGACACCAATCCGGGTGATGTGGGCAATTGGGAATCCTCTGGCATCATCGACGTGTCATCACTGTTCGGCGAGGCAGCGGGCACGCTCTTCCTTTTCGATATCCAGGCGCACAGCGTGACAAATGGCCTCATCTCATCGAAGCAGCTTTTTGAAGGCGGCCAGCTATGCTTCCTCGAGGCCGGCATCGGCAAAGGTGCCTTCAAAGTGAATCCCAACACCGGCATCATCTCCATCGCCAATGTGGACGCCATCGACATGGCCTCGCAGCCTTCGCATGAGCTGCGCTTGCAGGCCTTTGACGGCACCAACCACACGCTGAACCAAGTCACGGTGAACATCACCAACACGGGCGTCACCAGCACGAACAACTTCAAAGCCGCCACTTACAACGTTAGCCACTTCCGCGCCACTGCGGGCGCTTTGATCACGGATCTCGCGGGTGTCAACACGACGCAAAGCGCTAACATCGCCCGAGTCATCCAGCGCAACAACGCCGACGTGATCCTCATCAATGAATTCGACTACGACGCGAAGGGCGAGGCCTTGAAGCGCTTCCAGGAGAACTACCTCGAAGTCGGTCAAAGCGGCGAGGCGCCCGTTTATTACCCTTATGCCTTCATCGCGCCCTCAAACACCGGCATCGCCTCCGGCTTCGACCTCGACAACAACGGCAGCGTCGTCACCACCCCTGGTGCGACTGGCTACGGCGAGGACGCCCTCGGCTTCGGCACCTTCCCCGGCCAGTATTCCTTTGTGGTGCTCTCAAAGCATCCTATCGACACCGCGAACATCCGCACCTTCCAGAAATTCCTTTGGAAAGACATGCCGGGCGCCATGCTGCCGGACAATCCAAACATCGCCGGCACGGGAGACTGGTATTCGCCCGCTGAGCTGAACGTGTATCGCCTCTCCTCGAAAAATCACGCCGATGTGCCCGTGCTCATCAATGGCACGCCGGTCCACATCCTCGCCAGCCATCCCACGCCGCCTGTGTTTGATGCGCCTGGAGCAGGTCTGCCCTGGATCGCTGGTGTCGATCACAATGGCCGCCGCAACAGCGATGAAATCCGCTTCTGGTCCGATTACATCAACCCCGCCGCCTCCACCTACATCTACGACGATACCGAGACATCTATCGCTCCAGGCGGTGGCCTCGCTCCAAACTCGCGCTTTATCATCTGCGGCGATCAAAACGCGGATAACAACGAAGGTGACAGCACCGATCCGGCCATCAAGCAGCTCATCGGCGGCATTGCCACGGTTGGCGGTGCAGTCATTCCAGCGAACCCGCTGGTGAACAGCACCTTTGTCCCCGCTGGTGGCGCAGGCCCTCAGCCGGATGATACCGCAGACTTCAGCGGCGGTGTGCGTGTGGACTACGCGCTTCCATCCATCTTCGGTTTCGATACGCCCACTGGCGGCGTCTTCTGGCCCGGCGCTGGCGATCCGATGAGCGGTGCCGTGGCCGCCTCTGATCACCACCTCGTCTTCGTGAATCTCACGCTCAACGGCGTCACGCTGCCGCCGAGCACGAATTTGACCAACTACTATGCCCCCGCGTCCGGGTTGACTGGCTCCGCGCTGCAAACTGCCCTCCACAACATCATCGACGACCATGTCATCATTGATTACAACACCGTGGACGACGTCATTCGCATCATTGATGAAGCCGCTAACGACAGCAGCGCCGTGCGCCTTCTTTACTCCAACGCCAACCTGCCCAAGACCTCATCGAGCTGGAACCGCGAGCACGTCTGGCCCCGTAGCGACGGCGTCGGCGATGAAGGTGCTGACTACAGCGACATCCATCACCTCTTCCCCTGCAAAGACACCGTCAACAGCCTGCGCTCGAATTTCCCCTTTGATGAGAGCACGAATAATTTCAGTGATTCATTTGCGCCGGAGTCATTCAGAGACGGCGATTCTTGGGAGCCGCTGGATCGCGACAAAGGCGTCGTCGCCCGTGCGCTTCTCTACATGATGACCCGCTACGACGGCAGCGATGTGCTCAGCAGTGATCTCATCCTCGCCAACAACACCTCAGCCACTGGCACGCATGGCGTCCTCAGCACCCTGCTCGCCTGGCACGCGGCGCATCCGCCGACCGACTATGAGCGCAATCGCAACAACGCCATCTACTCCGGCGTGAATGTCAGCGGCATCATTCGCGCTCAGGGCAATCGCAATCCCTTCATCGACTTCCCGCAGTTCGCGGATGCCATTTTCCTCAGCACCGCCGTGCAGTCCTTCAACAAATGGCAGGTGCAGCGCTTCAACTTCGCCCAGCTCCAAAACACCGCCCTCACTGGACCAAACGGCGATGCGGATGGTGACGGCCGCAGCAACTACGCCGAATTCCTCCTCGGCGGCAATCCCGCCGCTGGCAACGATGAGCCCCTCGCTGCCGCCCGCACCGGAAACAACCTCACCCTTACCTTCCGCCGCCCCAAAGGCATCACCGAGCAGGTCCGCATCGAAGTCTCCAGCGATCTCAGCATCTGGACCACCGTCCCCGGTTGGGAAACCGCCTCCGTCATCACCGACGAAGGCGACTACCAGCGCCTCGACTACACGTTCACGATCACCCTCGACGGCAAATTCTACCGTGTGGTGTTTCAATAAGCCACGTTGCATGCAAAAGCTCGTCACCATCTACCTCGACAACATGGCCTACGAAGGCTCCACCATGTTCAAAGGCCACGCTGGCAAACACGGCCATGTCGAAGAGCATCTGAAGACCGAATTCGCCGAAGGCTGGTGGATCGTCTCCACCACCGCCTTCGGCGGATCAGCCGATGGTTATACCGCCCGCGGCTGGCTCGCTGTCGTATTGGAGAAGAACACGGAGGTGACTTGAGTGCCGCGCCTTCATCTCCTCATTGCTCTGTGTTTGTTTCCCCTGGCTTTGCAGGCCCAGTCTTTGGTGACACTGCCGGAGGCGCATCGCATCGCCACGGAGCATGGCGAGCGGGTGTATGAAGTCGCCACGGATGAACTGGCGGTGGAGGATGCCAGCGGTCAGCAGCAGGTGCAGAAGCAAGCGGTGGTGGCTACTGCGCAGGCGGCGCGAGTGAGGGCAGTAACTTTGAAGGGCGATTTGGTCCTGTATGAGCAAGGCAGGCCGCGTGACGATGGTTCCCGCCGCATCGTGCGAAAGCAGCTCGCGGTGCTGCTGCGGCCCGGGACGGATGTGCAGGCGGTGGCTGCGGCTATGGGATTGAGAGCCGTGGGAACGCATCCGAGTGTGAAGGGCTATGTCATGTTTGAAGCGGCGGATTCGGGCGCGGCGCTGCTGGCGGTGACGGAATTGCGTGCGCGTGCGGAGGTGCTCTCCGCCGATCCCCAGCTCGCAAAGCAACAGCGCAAACGCTTTCTCCCGAACGACACCTTGTTTTCCCAGCAGTGGCACCTGCGCAACACGACGGCGGTGGATCGCGATGTCAATGTCACCACCGTGTGGGACAGCTACAAAGGCAGCGGCATCCGCATTGGCATCGTCGATGACGGACTGCAAACGACGCATCCCGATCTCAGCGTGAACACCGATCTCGTGAATGATCGTGATTGGAACGATGCGACCCCCGATGATCCGAATCCTGTGCTCAGCGCGGACTTTCACGGCACGTCTTGCGCGGGTGTGGCGGCGGCGCGGGGGAATAACAACCTCGGCGTGAGCGGTGCTGCGCCTGAGGCCACGCTCGTGGGCTTGAGATTGATCGGAGCCGCCACCACGGATGCGCAGGAGGCGGAGGCGCTGGGTTATAAAAACGACATCATCCAGATCAAAAGCAATTCTTGGGGCCCAGCCGATGATGGCATCACGCTCGAAGGCCCCGGCCCCCTTACGCTGGCCGCGCTGCAATCCGCCACCACCAGCGGTCGTGGCGGCAAAGGCAGCATCATCCTTTGGGCAGGCGGAAATGGCGGCGACGTGGGTGACAACTCGAACTACGACGGCTACGCGAACAGCATCTACACCATCGCCGTGGCCGCACTGGGCAATGACGGACTACGCTCTTACTACAGCGAGCCGGGGGCGAACCTCGTCGTGACGGCACCCTCCAGCGGTGGCCCGCTGGGCATTGTCACCACCGACCTCGTCGGCAGCAGTGGTTACAACACGGGCAGCGTTGCAGGCGAACTCTCCGATACAAACTACACGAACGACTTCGGCGGCACCTCGTCCGCCACGCCGCTCGCCGCAGGCTGTGTCGCCCTTGTGCTGCAGGCCAATCCCAACCTTGGTTGGCGCGATGTTCAGGAGATCCTCATTCGCAGCGCCACGAAGGTGGATCCCGCCAATGCGGACTGGGTGAACAACGCTGCTGGTTTCCATTTCAACCACAACTATGGCGCGGGTCTCATCAATACCCAGGCTGCAGTCACGATGGCCTCCAGCTGGACGAATCTGCCCGCCGCCACGAATACCACCAGCGCCCAGAGTGCGCTCAGCGTGGCTATCCCGGATAACAATGCCACCGGCATCACGCGCAGCTTTGACCTCAGTACGAGCAATCTCCGCGTGGAGCAGGCCACCGTCACCGTGAGCATCAGCCATGCCTCGCGCGGACACCTCGTCGTCACGCTCACATCACCGGCAGGCACGGTGAGCCGCCTTACCGAGAAGCACTCCGACACCGGCAATGACTACAGTGCATGGACCTTGAGCACCGTGCGCTGCTGGGGTGAAAACTCGCAGGGAACCTGGACGCTGCGTGTGAGTGATGTCACTAGCGGCACCGCCGGCACGCTCACCGCCGCATCATTGACTGTGCATGGCACCGTCGCCGGACCGGTCAATCAGCCGCCGGTGATCAGCGCCGCCACGCTGTCACAAAACGGCACGCTCTTTACCGATCAAAGCCTCACTCTCGGCACCATCAGCACCAGCGATCCGGAAGGCGATGCCATCACCCTGGCCTATCAATGGCAGCGCAGCACCGATAACCTCACCTTCACCGACATCGCCTCAGCCACGGGTGCAAGCCTGGCCCTCAGCGATGTGCACAGCGGCGGCGTCATTCGCTGCCGCATCACGCCGAGCGCGAACACGCAAACCGGCGCCGCGTTTATCACCGATGCCGTCACTGTGAACCGCAGGCCCGCTCGCATCGCCCAAGTCGGCACGAGCTACAGCTATGACTCCGATCTCTTTCTCGTCAGTAATGCCACCAGCTTCAGCCGCGACCTCATCATCAACGAATTCAGCCAGGGGGCTCAATCCGGGGCCAATCGCGAGTGGTGTGAGCTGCTCGTTTTGAAAACCACGGACCTGCGCGGCTTCACCCTCGCGGATCGTTCAGGCACCTACACCACCTTTGCCAATGTCGCCCTCTGGAGCGCCGTGGCACCCGGCACCACCATCGTCATCTTCAAAGCCACCGAACGCGATGCCATACTGCCCGCGACAGACGATCTCGATCCTGCGGATCGCGTGCTCGTCATCGGCCACAGCAACACCAGCGCCTTCACCGGCGGCACCTGGGGTGGCCTCAGCAACTCCGGCGCGGAAGCACTCATCATTCGCAACACCAGCGCCCAGATCGTGGACGCCGTGTCCTTCAACAACGACAACGTCTATGATGCCAAGCTCGCCTCGGTCGGCAGCACGAAGGCCGCCTTTTACAGCGGCGACACCGAAACAGGAGTGGATTCCCCGGCGCAATGGACCATCGGCAATGCCAGCGCCGCCACACCCGGCGCAGGCAATGGTGGCATCAATACCACCTTCGTCTCCAATCTGCGCAGCGGCGTCTTCAGCCTACAGCCGCAGTTCCGCCTTGCCGCCACGAGTGCCAGCGTGCCCGGCTTGTCGCTGGATGCAGCCACTGGCCTGCTCGCTGGCATCCCTGTGACCGCAGGCGTTTATCCCATCGTCATCGAGCGCTTCGTCGGCAGCGTCGTGGTTGGCCAGAGCTACACGCTGCTCGTCACCACCGACACCGCCGCAGGCACCATCCCTGCCGGGCAAACATGGACCCCTGACAGCAGCACTACCTTCGCTGGCGATCTCCAGGTGTTCGGCAATCTCGACACCAATGGGCAAACCGTGACCGTGAACGGCACCCTAAATATTTCAGGCACGATCACGAACAATACGGGCATCATCGCCTATCTGCACCGCAGTGGCCCGCTGCCGCCGGGGCAGATACGACTCATTGCCAATCCGGCCAACGACATCTCCGATCCCGATGGCGACGGCACTCCCAACCTTCTAGAGTATCTGCTCGGAACCGATCCCTCCGCCAGCGAACCCAACCCAGTGCAAGTTATCGCTCCAGGCCATCAGTTGCACCTCCAGTTTCGTTTTCCCCACGGCATCGCCGGTGTCACACCCACCGTCGAGGTCACCGATGATCTCGCCCAATGGCAATCCGGCACCGGTCACACGGAGCAGGTGAGTGACACTTTAAGCAGCGGCTTCCGCGCCCTCGTCATCCGCGATGCCGTGCCCGGCCCGCAGCGCTTCATTCGCCTCCGCGTGACGCGCTAGTCGTCATCACCCTTGACGCCAGTGTGGCGCAGCCGTCCCGGCTGCGTCAGATGAGCCCAGAGGGTTCAACCACATTACCAAGCCTTCGGAAAGCCAGCCAAAGCAAGAAGTAGTAGCGAGAGCACCAGGACGATGATGCCAATGAGCCGTGACATCGCGATGGCTCGTGGCGTGGGCTCACTTTGATCCTCCCACCAGTCGCGGTCAGGACTGGTGAGCGAGTAGCGAAGTGCCACAGCGGCGATGAAGGCCACCAACGCAGTGCCCCAAAGCCATTCGGGAGGGATGAAATCGGTGATCACGGCGAAATCGATTGGATGGGTGGCCGGTGCTCGCAATGAAGACAGCAAAGTGATGGGCGAGAAGCAAACTTACGCCAGCAACTCCGTCACGACCTTCGGTCCTTCTTCGACGCCTGTGAGGCGGTAATCGAGGCCGGCGTAGCGATAGGTGAACTTGTGGTGATCGAAGCCGAGCAGGTGCAGGATGGTGGCGTGGAGATCGCGGATGTGGACGGGCTTTTCGGCGGCGGCAAAACCAAACTCGTCGGTCGCGCCGTGGATGTGGCCGCGTTTCACACCGCCTCCGGCGAGCCAGGTGGTGAAGCCGTAGGGGTTATGGTCTCGACCGCGTTGTTTGCCAGCGTTGAGGCCTGGCGTAGGCAACTCGACGACTGGGGTGCGGCCAAACTCTCCACCCCAGATGACAAGGGTGTCATCAAACAGGCCCCTCTGCTTCAAATCGGTGAGCAGGGCGGCGATGGGCTGGTCCACCTTGGCGGCGAGCGGTTTGTGGTCGAGCACATCATCGTGGTTGTCCCAGGGCTGACCATCGCCCGTCCAGAGCTGGAGGAAGCGCACACCGCGCTCAAGCAATCGACGGGCGATGAGGCACTGACGGGCGAAGGAACCCTCCGGGCCGGGCTTCACGCCATACATCTGACGAACGGCCTCCGGTTCCTTCATGATGTCAAAGGCATCGCTGGCCTCCATCTGCATGCGGTAGGCGAGTTCGAAGCTCTGGATGCGGGCTTCGAGCTGGGTGTCCTTTTGCCGCTCGGCCAGGTGGCGCTGATTGAAGGCAAGCAACAAGTCGAGTTGCTCGCGCTGGCGTTTGCTATCGAGTGAGCCGTTGCGGATGAACTCGACGAGCTTGTCCACGCTCTCGTGGTCGGTGTTGACGTAGGCACCTTGGAAGGCACTGGGGAGAAAGCCTGCCTGCCAGTTTTTGGTGCGGCGGATGGGCATGCCGCCAGGGCACATGGCGATGTAGCCGGGCAGGTTTTGATTCATGGAGCCGAGGCCGTAGGTGATCCAGGAGCCGAGGCTGGGACGATTGAGCCTCGCCTCGCCACAGTTGAGCAAACCGAGCGATGGCTCGTGGTTTGGCAAGTCCGTGTGCATCGAGCGGATGATGCAGAGATCGTCCGCATGCTGCGCGGTCTTGGCGAAGAGCTCGCTGACCTCGATGCCGCTTTTGCCGTATTTTTGAAACGCATACGGTGACTTCAGGCCCGCGCCTGTCGGACGCTCGGTCTTCAACGGCGAGGGAATGGCCTTGCCGTCATATTTATCGAGAGAGGTCTTCGGATCGAAGGTGTCCAGATGCGACGGACCGCCGTTCATGAACAGATGCACTACGCGTTTCGCCCTGGCAGGCAGCGGCGGCTGGCGAGCTGCGAGCGGGTTGAGTGAAATGGATGATGTCTCCGCGAGCAGATCGCCAAGGCCCATGGCACCAAAGCCCATGCCGATGCGGGCGAGTATGTCGCGGCGGGTGAGGTAAGGGATTTGAGTCATGGTTTTAAGGGGAGAGGGACGACAGAGGAATGCGGACAGGGGAATGTTTTTTGGATTTTTATTCCTTTGTCCGCATTCCTTTGTCGTTAATCACTAAACTGGAACTCATTGCCGATGAGGAGCACCTGCGCGAGCTGGGAGAGCGGGGTCTGCGGCGCTGGAGCTGGCGTGGCAGGGGCGCTGTTCACGAAGCGCAGCGCCATCTCGGCCTCGTCCGGTTTTGGGCCGCGCAGCAGCACACGCTGATACAGCGCCTCAAGGGTGCGGGCATCCACGACACCTCCGGTGTTGGCCTGGAGCGTGGCGGCGAGTTTGCCCGACTGCGCCTGGATGAAGGGCGAGTTGATGAGGAACAAGGCCTGCTGCGGCACGGTGGTGACAGAGCGCTGAGGGCTGTGAATGTCAGGATTCGCAAAGTCAAACATGGCGGGCACGCTGGCCTGCACTTCACGGTCGATGAAGAGGTAGAGGCTGCGACGGGTGTCCACCTCCGGAGCGGCGAGTGGTGTGGCGCGTCCACCTGCATTCGCGACATTCAGCGAGCCGCAGACAGCGAGTGTGGAGTCACGCATCTGCTCGTAGTCGAGCCGCAGGCGGTTAAAGCGCGAGAGCAGGGCGTTCTCCGCGTCCTTCACGTCTTTGTCCGGTGTGCTGGCGCAGCTCTGCTGGTAGGTGCGCGAGTTCAGGATGAGGCGTTGCAGCTTCTTCAGGCTCCAACCTTCCTCCATGAAGGTGGCGGCGAGGAAATCGAGCAGTTCCGCCTGTTCGGGCCTCGGCGTCTGCATGCCAAAATCGCTGGGCAGGCTCACCAGAGGCTTGCCAAAGTACAGCATCCACACGCGGTTCACCATCACGCGGGCGGTGAGCGGATTTTCCTTGCTGGTGATGCTCTGTGCCAACTCCAGCCTGCCGCTGCCCTTCGAGAACTTCTGCCCGTCAAACATCGTCAGGAAGCCGCGTGGTGCGAGTGCTCCCTGACGTGCCGGATTGCCACGAATGAAGATGTTCACATCCGCTGGTTGCGGACGATCCTGCATGGTCATGGCGCGAAGAGGTGCGCCGGGATCTTCGACAGCGAGCTTCTTGATCTCATTATCAATCTCCTGCATGCGCAGGCTGTCCTTCACGTTGAAAAACTGGTCGATGCCATCCGCAGGCACCGACATCGGCGACATGGGAGTTTGCAGTAGTCCGCGCATTTCCAGCCACGGCGGATTCTCCGGCACGAGACCGCTGACGCATGCGAGGAAAGCCTGCTGATAGAACGCGGCGACATCGGCGAAGTTCTTCGGTGGCGGTTTAGTGGCCAAAATATCTCGTAGAACTTGATTCGCACCGCTCTCGGGTTTGGCGAGGCGTTGGGCCAGCTCGGGTGCCTTCGCTGCGAATTCAGGCTCCAGTAGCTTGGCAAACTCTGTCCACGCGAGCATGACTGGATGCGGTTGCGGCACCAGCGCGTAGGTCGTGAGGAAGTCGCGCCACTTCGTCGCCACACTCTCGCGAAACATCTCCGTGGCCGCAGTGGCTTTGAATGCGTCCGGCGTCATGGCAGTCGCACGCTGGGCAAAGAGCAGGTAGTCGCGCATTTTGTCCGGCTTGCGCAGTTCGCTGAAAACCTCCTCGCGAAACGCTTTCTTTTTCACATCCACCGCCGCCACCTTCTGTTTAAACGCCGCCGCTGCCGCCGCATCCGGTGCTTCGCCGATGATCGGAAACTCCGGTGGCACGACGCAACTATTCATCACGCTGTAGAGCGCATAGTAGTCTGCCGTTGGCACCGGATCATATTTGTGATCATGGCAGCGTGCGCAGGACACGGTGAGACCCATCAAGCCGCGTGAGATCACATCAATACGGTCGTCGATCTGCAAGGTCCCATCGCCCACGAAGCTGTCATTCACGGTGAGAAAACCAAGCGCCGCCAGAGAACCCACTGGCTTGCCGGGAGCCTGCAAATGATCCGCCGCGAGCTGCTCCGTGATGAACTGGTCATAGGGCAGATCATCGTTGAGCGCCTTCACCACCCAGTCGCGATAGGTGTGGGCATTCGGGAGACGATTGTCCGCACCAGGACCCGCGTAGCCCCAGGTATCCGCGTAGCGTGCCACATCCAGCCACATGCGTCCGATGCGCTCACCATAGCGCGGAGAAGCCAGCAGCTTGTCGATCAACGCCGCCGCCGCATTCGGCAGGCCTCCCGCTGCCGCTTGTTTGAACTGCTCCACGTCCTCGTAGCTCGGCGGTAGCCCCGTGAGGCTCAGATGCAGCCTGCGGCACAGCACCCTCGCATCCGCCGGTGGTGCAAAGTCCAGGCCCGCCTTTGCCAACTTCTCAGCAACCAAGGCATCCACCGAAGTCGGCGTTGCAGGTTTGGCGATGGGCTTGAAGGCCCAATGCTCTTGCCACTTGGGCTTGTTCTGGCCCACCGCCGCCTCCTTCGGCCATGGCAGCCCCATTTTCACCCATTGCACCAGCGCCTCGATCTGCGCCGATGCAAGCTGTGGCTTCTTCGTTGGCATCGGCTCCACACCCGGCGCATGGCGCACCGATTTGATCAGGGAACTCGCCTCAGGATCACCCGCGATGACGACCTTGCCCACATCCGTGCCACGCAACAGCGCCTCCCGCGAATCCAGCCTCAGCCCGCTCTTCGCCTTCTCAGCGCCATGGCATGAGTAGCAATGCTCCGCGAGCACCGGCCGCACATTCTTCTCAAAAAACACGACCTGCTCCGCACTGAAGACCACCTCCTGCGCCACGACGCTTTTCGATGCGATGCCTATCAGGGTGAGGATACGAGTGAGGTTCATTTCAGAGGTCTATTCATAAGCCGCCAGATGCGAAAGTTTAACGACTGATCGTGTGACAAAACGCTGTTCCAGCAGGATTGGCGGTCAGTGGCTCAGCACCTCCACGCGAACATCTCGAAGCGTGAGCCCGAGCCGCCCACGACTGGCTTTCGGCGCAAAGACCTTGGGGTTGAGGTTGAAGTGGACCATGCGGAGATCGGCGGGGTTGCCAGAAACGGCAGATGTTTCGGGAAACCTAGCTTGCATGGCGTGGATGGCGTTCTTCAACTCTGTAGCGGTCACGCGGACGTCATAGCGCCGATATTCCGCAAACGGCTGCGAGGTAAAAAGAGCCGAATCTTTGCCGGGATGCATCCACTGGCTCTTGTTGTTCAGCGCGGAGTAGAGAATGGGAATCTGCGTGCCGCCCTCCCAGCCATCGAAATGCACCGTGTCGGGGAACTGGCTCTCTGGGCGCATGTCGAAGAGATTGGCGGCAAGCCAGAACTGCTTTTGAGAGAGTGTGTCGAGGAAAAGGAAGTTCACGGTGACGTAGGGCTGCGCCTCTCCATCGCGAGAGGCCGTGGGCACTTTCATCTCGAAGTTCATCGCCAATTCCGCGCCTTCTTTGGCAAAGGGCATCGGCGCTTTCGCGTAGTCCCACCACCAATACGCAGGTGTGATGGGCAGCAGCGAGCCCAGCGCAGGCCGTGGATGATCCGAATCAATCCAGATGCCAACCTCGCGACCATGCACCTGCACGGCAGTGCTGTTTTCTGCTGCCAGCGGTCCGAACTGCAACCCGACAGGCACTTTCAAACCCGTGAATGCACCTGCATCCCATGCTTGCGACACGATGGGCGTGGTCTTGCCGTAATTCCCAATGCGCACATAAAACGTCTCGCTGTCCGGATGCACTTCGCCGATCACGCACGCTGTGGCGGCCTTGGTGTCGCTGATGGCGGGCTGGTGGAAGATGGCTTCGCTGTCGAGTTGTGGCTTGGTTTTCGATAGAAAAACTATCAACTGCTTCAAGATCTCCTTCGCCTCGCCGGTCTGGGTGCCAGCTGGGACTTGGTTTGAATTGCCGAGTTCAAAGGTGCCTGCGGGGAGGTTGAAGAAATACCACGCAGGCTCGAACTGGATGAAGCGGCAGTTTTTGTCGAGGGCACTCTGGGTCCAGGCGATGATCTCCTTCGGCTTCGTGTCCATGTAGGTGAAGTTGTGGAGCCAGCTTTGATTCGAGAGGCCGTAGCCTGCGGCTCCATCTTGGGGGAAGGACTCGACGGCGGTGTGCCAGGTGCTGAGGCGTGGAATGGAGGCTTCGTTCGGCTCGTTGTTGTTGTAGGTCACGGTGACGACGCCAGGGTGCAGGCGCAGCAGGGCTTTGACCTGCTCCGTGTAGCGGGGCATCTCCTTGTCCCACGGCGAAAAGGGCATCCAGCCAAAGTCAGCCCACTGCACAAACATGGCGTGCTCTTTGGCGAAACGGATGAAGCCCTCCGCGAGATCGGAGCGAAAGAAGGTGTCGGCAGGCAACTTATCGCCCGGGCGTTTCAGTTCCGGGTTCGTGGTCTTCATCGCCCGGATGCCGTAGTCCTGACCAAAGACTTCCATGAAACGCAATCCGACGAGCGAGGCACCATAAGTGGTCTTCAGCTCGGCAAGCTGCTCCAGCGAGATCGACAAGCCGTGGCTGGAATCAAACGGCGCATTCGCAGGACCATTCGCGCCGAGGGTGAAGCTATCCGACGAGATAACATCGAGCACGAAGGGCATTTTATGCGCCACCAGCGTGTCGAGCGCCAGCGTGAGGCGCACTTTGTCTTTGACCATCGGATTGAGCAGCACACTCACGTCGTAGCGCTCTCGCAGCGGCTCCAAGACCTGCACTATTCGCGTGAGTGCCTCCACCTCGCCATTCGCGACAACGCCGTTGCCGAAGCCTTGGTCGATGGAAAAGATGAGGTTGGTTTTGGGTAGAGCGGCGAAGACTGGGGAACCAAGGATAACCAGAGCTAGGAGCAGTTTCATTTCAGAAACCTACGCTCTCGATCCATCGGATTCGCAGGCGAATCGTGCCGTCTTTAGCTTCATTCCATCACGACAACATCAACGCCACCAGAATCCCCTTGCAAGCTCGGCCGATTCTCTCCCCATACTCGCATGTCACTCCTCCCGCGCTCCAAAGAGGATCCCTGGCAGCTCAAGACGGCTCCAGGCACGGCTGAGTTCACCATGCACACGGACACGAACAAGGAAGGCGTGGCCGTGCTCGTCTGCACCGTGGGAAAGACAGTACTGCACTATGATGCTCGGTGCCTTGCTGATCTCCATGCGATGCTCAAGAAGCATGGCGACTGGATGGACCTCGGTGGCGCAGACGAGCAAAAATCCGCCAAGGACGGCACCGTGGAGGCCTGGGGCCGTTCAGCGGACAATCCCATCGGCGGCTGGTATGGACTGAAGAAAGGATTGCGAGGAAGATTCGGCGTTTATATCCCGCCGCTCATGGAAGCGCTTGGACTCTGCGAACTGGAGCATCAGCCGAAGAACAACCGGATGCGGGCGAAGTAGCGTTGTTGTTGATCACTTCGGCTTTGCCCACTCTGGCCGTTCCTCGATCACATAGTCAGCCACGAGATACTCCTGGCCGTTGCGGAGGATGTAGAGCTTCACGGGATGGCCCACGCCGTACATGTAGAGCCACTTCTGGAAGTCGGCCACGCTGAGGATGCGATTGTAGGAGAACTGGACGAGGATGTCGCCTTCGCGGATGCCCATTTTCTGTGCGGGGCTGTTTTCCCAGATCTCCTCGATGGCGATGCCGCCGTGATGCTTCTTCGCGGTCGGAAAGAAGCGCTTTTCAGTGCCATTCAGGGTTCGCACCGCAAAGCCGGTCCAGGGGGATTTGAGGCTGCGCTTCGTTTTGAGGCTGTCGTAGATGTTGAAGCACAGGTTGATGGGCAGCAGATGCGTCTCGGCGGTGTTTTCGGCATGTCCAGGCTCCGCAGCGGGTTTGAAGCCGGTGTAGAGGGCGGCTACCTCGCCGCTATCGGCATAAAAGACGGGACCTCCGATGGATTCGGTTGGGATGGTAAGCTTCGCTCGAAACATCGTGGCAGCCAGGCTGTGCTGGTAGCACTGTTTGGTGTTCAAAGCGGTCACTTGGCCGTCGAAGAACTTCAAAGTGCCGTTTTCGAGCGAAACGGCCTGCAAGGCGGCTCCGGGAGTCGGCTCACGTTTCACGGCCGAAGTGACCGGCCTGAAGGTTTCGTCGGTTTGGAGCTTCAAGATGCCCAAATTGATCGTGGGCTCGACGCCGATGATTCTTGCCGCGTAGCGTTTTGCTCCTGAAGTGACTTCCAAACGTTCAAAAAGCCGCTCGGAGGTCTTTTCGACGAGGTTGTCGTAGGTCGTCAGCACAAAGCCTTCCTTCTCGACGATGAAACCGAGTCCGCGAGACTCCAGCGGCTCCTTCATACCTCCATAAATGCGCACAACGCCACGATCTGGCGTTTCGGCGATCAGAGAGACACTCAACAGCACAAGGGCGAAGATCGTTTTCATGGAGCAAAGGATTGATTGAAGGGATTCGACTCCGTGCCGGGCGTGATGCGGAGGAAAGCATGCTGCGTAGCGGTGTGGCAGGCATTGCAGGCCTGCACGATGGCGTGGATGCCCTCACGCATGAGTTTGGCATCCTTCGCCGTCACCGCTTCCTGCATCGGCGCATACGCCGGATGCGCCATGCGGTCGATCAGTAAGGCGATGGGCAGATTTTCATACTCGGGTGCTTCGGATTGGATCTTGCGAAGCTGCTCCTGCGACTCGTGCAGATAAAAAGCCGCCAGTTCTGCATTCCCGGCATCCGCTGACAAAGCCAGCTTGTGTGTCAGACGCTGAAGATCGCCCATGAGCAGGGCGAGCTCGGGTGTGGATGCCGAATCTTCGACCGGGGCGAGTTGCGCTCCGGCCACGGCGGCGAGCGCGAGGATTTTCCAGTTCATCACAGACACACCTCGCGAGGCAACGCTTCGCAATCTGCTTGATGCAACATTTTCGACGATTGGCACGGGCACTCATTGTTACTTGGTGACAATATACTCACTGCCGAAAACGTCGCGATACAAGGAGCGACGTTGGCGCAATTGGAGCTACTTCATGCGGCGAACTTAACCCCCTCAGGTTCGTCATGCTCCCAATTCCTCACTCCGTTGCTACCAACGTTTTCGTTCGCGCGGTCGCGATTTACGCCT
>Ga0209298_10000386_pt1 | contig 29258 bp, 34 predicted proteins | sample S_140806_EF_Meta_FD_187325 | JGI IMG/M metagenome (GOLD analysis project Ga0209298, IMG submission 187325) | Freshwater microbial communities from Lake Simoncouche, Canada to study carbon cycling - S_140806_EF_MetaG (SPAdes) (version 2) | ecosystem: Environmental > Aquatic > Freshwater > Lake ... | reverse complement strand
CTCGCCCGGGTGCTGCAGAGCCTGCAGACCCGCATGGCCTTCGAAACCGCCGATGCTCCCCTGCTGGCAGCCCGCGAGGTGCGCACGATCACCCTGCTCGCCGTCACCGGCGACCGGGGTCTGTGCGGCGGCTACAACGCCAACATCATCAAGCGCACCGAGCAACGGGTGGCTGAGCTGAGGGGCCAGGGATTTGATGTGGATCTGGTGCTGTTGGGTCGTAAGGCGATCACCTATTTCCAGAACCGCGCATCCCAGTACAAGATCCGCGCCACCTTCACCGGGCTGGAGCAGGTGCCCACCGCCGACGAAGCCAACGGCATCGCCAACGAAGTGCTGGCCGAGTTCCTCTCGGAAAGCACCGATCGCGTGGAGATCATCTACACCAAGTTCATCAACCTGGTGAGCTCCAAGCCTGTGGTGCAGACCCTCCTGCCCCTCGACGCCCAGGACATCGCCGTTGCCGACGATGAGATGTTCCGCCTGGTGACCAAGGACGGCCGCCTGACGGTGGAAACGGTGGACGTGGCCAATGCCCAAGCGGCCCTGCCCTCCGACTTCGTGTTCGAGCAGAACCCCGAGCAGCTGCTCAATTCGCTGCTGCCCCTCTACCTCTCCAACCAGCTGCTGCGCTCCCTCCAGGAGGCCGCCGCCAGCGAACTGGCCAGTCGGATGACGGCCATGAACAACGCCAGCGATAACGCCAAGGCCCTCGCCAAGACGCTGACGCTCGACTACAACAAGGCTCGCCAAGCCGCCATCACCCAGGAAATCCTGGAAGTGGTGGGTGGTGCTTCGGCGATGTGATCAAGGGGGCTGAGGCCCTTCCACAGCGACACGACAGAAGTCCAGCAGAACGCTTTTCAGGGCGTTTGTCTGGACTTTTTCATTGGCCGGCGAATTCCGCTGACCCGGCAGTGGCGTTAGGACTGCTGAGAAAGCTCAGGAATGCGCACCAAGTGTTCAGCAGGGATGCACTGCGCCTTACTGACACCCCTGCGCCGAAACCCGATAGCTGAAGCCCGTGGAGCCCGGCATGCTGCTGGCTCCCACCCGCACATTCACCTGGCTGGTGCGTTTGCCGGGGACGCTGGGGAAGGGTCCCAGGTTGCGCTGTTCCTGGGGTGCCAGGGTGAGGTTTTGATTCACGAGTTGCAGATTGCTGCCATCGGTGAACCGCAGAAACACCGCCACGGGGAAGGTGCCGCGCCCCGTGGAGGCCGACTCCAGCTTGACCCGGTAGCTGCTGTAGCCGCGGTCGACCGTGAAGTCGGTGTTCCAGTTGGTGCGGCCCACCAACCGATCAGCACTGATGCGCTTCTGCACCACGGGCTCTCCGGTGCCGCCGATCGGCATCAGGGAGCGGCACTGATACTGGGTCTGGGCCTCGCCGCCGGCGCCGCTGAGCAGAAGCAAGGCGGCGAGAACCACCACGGCGCAGGAGGGGGAGCGGGAAGGCATGACTGGGAGCGCCTCAATACCGGCAAGCCAGGCCTCGCTCGAAGCCCCGGAGCCTTCCTGCGCCATGCTGCTGCAGAGCACAAAAACCCATGGCGAACCCCCAGCCCCCCGCTCCGGGCGGCGCCCTCCAACTCCAGGCCCTGTTCCCCCTCGCCCTGGGGATGGTGCAGCTGCCGATCGATCCCCTGGATGTGGCCCTGCAGATGCAGGCAATCCGGGAGCTGCAGGGCCTCGCCGTTTCGAACCCGGACCCGGGCTGTGCCTGGACCGGCGATCTCCATGGGGTCGGGCAACTGCACCGCCATTCCACCTTTGCGCCGTTGATCACCACCCTGACGGGCCATGCCGTGGCCTATCTAGTGGGGCTGGGGTTTGATCGGAGCCGGGTGGCACTGCACATCCAGCGCTGCTGGCCGGTGGTGAGTGAGGTGGGCCAGGTGGTGGGGCGCCACCACCATCCCAACGCCCATCTCAGCGCGGTGGTTTACCTCAACGGCGATGGGAGTGGCCGCAGTGGTTGCCTGCGTTTTTTTCCGCCCCGGCAGGCGAATGAGCTGGTGCCGGGTCTGGCGGTGGGCCACGACGGCCCGATCCGGCCCGATGCCGCAGGAACCGCCCAGTGGAATACACCCTGGTTTGATGTGGCACCCCGGGCGGGGTTGCTGCTGCTGTTTCCGGCAAGTGTGGATCACGCCGTGCTCGAGAACGAGGATCCAAACGACAGCCGCTTCTCGATCAGCCTGGATCTGGCGCTCACGGCTCCGAAAGGGGAAGGGGATGCTTCAGCGGAGTATCTGGCGCCCCATCCGGGGGAGTGGGAGGAGGTGGAGGCGGCGTTTCCATAGTCCTGGCGACGGGTAGGCAGGGGCCTCGATCGGAGCCTGTGTGGAGATCGTGCTGACGCCTGAACGGACCGTGGATCCCATGGCCACGAAGGAAGGCATTGCAACAGGCTGGCACTACCCATGAATCGCCGCGGCGGAGCTCGGTTCTGCTCCGGTGCAGCGGCCGCTGAGAGCTGTCCGGGTTGGTTAGCGATGCGGAGCGGCACGCTTGGCTTGCGGTGGCTGCCCGATGTCAACTCATTAGGCGGCCGGCTCCCGCGCCCCCTCAGCGAAGATGGTGCCCAACCACGGCAAAGCGGTGACCGAAACCCCCACCTTCCAGATCTCGGCCAGCCTCGAAGGCACCGTCCACACTTTTTCTTGCCGCGCCGACCAGACCGTGCTGGCCGCCGCCGAGGCCGCCGGAGTGCCGCTGCCCAGCAGCTGCTGCTCGGGGGTGTGCACCACCTGCGCCGCCAAGCTCAGCAGCGGCAGCGTGCATCAGCCCGATGCCATGGGCGTGAAGGCGGACCTCCGGGATCAGGGCTACGCCCTGCTCTGCGTGAGCTATCCGCTCAGCGACCTGACGCTGCTGGCTGGCCAGGAAGATGCCCTCTACGAGGCCCAGTTCGGGCAGTACCAGAAATGAGGGGCTCGGGTAGGGGGTGGCGGTGCTGAGCCACGGGCCCGCCGGGCCGGATGGGGGGATCGAGCCACCGGGGCTCGATCCGCCAGCAATGGCCCCGCCGCAGCCCGTGTTGGTGCCGTTCTGCTTCTGGCTGCCACGCGCCGCAGGCGCCTTACCCAGCGATCCGCCTGATCCGGCCGCCCTGCGGAGCGCCATCTGCGCCCACCTCACAGGCCTCGGCTGGACCGGTGCCGAACCCTTGCGCTGGGCGATCACGGCCGTAGATCCGATCCGGGGCCTGCAGTTGGAGGGGGTGGGGGTGATCCAAGGCCAATCGTCCCACCAGGAGTGCCGATGAGCGAGGCTCCGCCCCTGCCCACCCTGCTGGTGATCCCCACTGGCGTGGGTTGCGCCGTGGGCGGCTATGCGGGCGATGGGCTACCGGCCGCCCGGTTGCTGGCGGCGGCCAGCGGCTGCCTGATCACCCATCCCAATGTGATGAATGGCGCCGCCCTCTACTGGAGCGACCGCAGCATCCACTACGTGGAGGGCTGGGCCCTCGATCGTTTCGCCGCCGCTGAGCTGGCTCTGGCGCCGGTGGCCGGCCGGCGGGTGGGGCTGCTGCTGGATGCGGGGATCGAGCCGGACCTGCGCGCCCGCCAGCTCCAGGCGGCCGAGGCCTGCCGCGCCACCCTGGGCCTGGCGATCGGTCCGGTGGTGACCACCGAGGCGCCCCTCGGGGTGGGGCTGAGCCTGGGGCCGAGCGGCAGCAGCTGGGGCAGCCTGGAGCGGCCCGATGCGCTGCTGCGGGCCGGGGAGAAGCTGGTGGCAGCCGGCGCCACCGCCATCGCAGCCGTGGCCCGCTTCCCCGAAGACCCAGACAGCGAAGCTCTGGCCGCCTACCGCGCCGGCTCCGGCGTGGACGCCCTGGCCGGGGCCGAGGCGGTGATCAGCCATCTGCTCGTGCGCCATCTCGGCATCCCCTGCGCCCATGCACCGGCCTTGGCGCCATTGCCCCTCGATCCCGATCTCGATCCGCGCGCGGCGGCCGAGGAGCTGGGGCACACCTTCCTGCCCTGCGTGCTGGTGGGTCTGAGTCGGGCACCGGATCTGGTGCCGCTGGCGCCTGAAGGAATCAAGGCCGGAGGTGTGCCGGGGCCGGCAGGGGCGCTGTTGCGAGCGGCATCCTTGGGCGCCGTGGTGGCCCCGGCCGGAGCCCTCGGTGGCGAAGCGGTGCTGGCCTGCGCCGCGCGGGGCGTGCCCCTGATCGCCGTGGCCGGCAATCCCTGCCTGCTGCAGGTGAGTGGCGAGGCCCTCGGCCTGGAGGTAATCAGCGCCAGTAGCTACGCCGAGGCCGCCGGTCTGGTGCTGGCGCTGCGGGAGGGTCTGGATCCGGCGATGCTGCGGCGGCCGCTGCGGCGCCTGGAGGTGGTGGATCGCTCAACCGGGGGCGCCGGCGGCGGCTGAAGCCGCGCAGATCGAGCGCATCACAGTGGATCGAAGTGGATCAAAGCAAATCGGCCGGATCGCAGCAGATCAGCCGCATCAAAGCCGATCAGAAGGCGTCATTGCCCAGCTGGAGCAGGCGCCGTTCGGAACGGGCGAAGAGCAGCTCCGACATCGGACTATCCAGGGGCTGACCCAGCAGATAACCCTGGAGGAAATCACAACCCAGACCACAGAGGATCGCCTGCTGACCTGCCGTTTCCACACCTTCGGCCACCACCTGAATCCCCAGGGATGCGGCCATGCGAATGATGGTTTCCACGATAACATCATCATCGTGATTCAACCCGAGGCCAGACACAAAAGAACGATCAATCTTCAACATGCCAACCGAGAATTGGCGCAGGTAGCGCAACGATGAATAGCCCGTACCAAAATCATCCACGGCAAGCTTCACGCCTAATTTCTTGAGATTCACAATATTTTGCTGGGCACGCTCCACGTCCCGCACCAGGGAGGTTTCGGTGACCTCAAGCAGAAGATTGCGTGCTTCAAATCCAGAAGCCGCCAGCGTGTCCGCCACGCGCTCGATCAAAACAGGATCCTGAAGGCTGGCGGCCGAAAGATTGATCGAGAGCCGTGGGGAAAACCCCTGCTGCACACACTGCCAGCCGGTGAGCCTGAAGCAGGCATCATGAAGAATGCGGGCATCGAGATCGCGCAGCAGACCCGCCTCCTCCGCCACCTCGATGAAATCCTCCGGAGCCAGCAGCCCCCGCCCTGGATGGAGCCAGCGAGCCAGCCCTTCGAAGCCCACCACACCACCGTGCGCGGCGGAAATGATCGGCTGAAAGAAGGAGATGACTTCGTCATGACGCAGGGCGCTGCGGATCTCCGTCTCCAGATCAGCCTTGCGGCGAGCTTGATCCAGCATGTAAGGCTGAAAGCAGGCATGGCGACCCGGCGCCTGCTGCTTGATGCTGTACATCGCCAGATCGGCCTTATCCAATAGATCCTGGGGGCGATCGCCGGGGTCAGCCAGAGCCACACCAATGGAAGCTGAATACTGCAGAACCCGCCCCCCGATCGTCCAGGGCTGGTCGAGACGCTTCAGGATCCTCTCCGCCAGATCGGTGAGGAGCCTGAGGTCAGTTCCATCAACAATCACGATGAATTCATCACCGGCCAACCGCCCCACGAAGGTGTCGTGATCACGAACATGGGCGAGAGCTGCCCCCACCGCCTGGAGATAGGCATCGCCGGTGCTGTGCCCATACACATCATTGATGTGCTTGAAGCGGTCGAGATCAATAAACAGCAGGCCCAGCTGCTCCCGCCCTTCAGAGCGAACGGCCAGCCGTGCCCCCAGATGGGCCAGCAGACAGCGACGGTTGGGAAGACCCGTGAGGGGATCGATCGTGGCCTCGCGGATGGCCAGATTCTTGGCCTCCTTCTCCGCCCCCAGCGCCTCCTGCTCCGCCTTCAACGCCGCCAACATCTGGGTACTGAGCTGGATGCTGCGGCCCATGGCCCGCAGCAGGGCCCGTTCCTCAAGGGTGTAGTCCTCCTTGAAGCGTCCCACCACCATCACGTCCCCGCCATCGAGGGGGGCCCAGTAGAGATGCAACAGCACTCCGCCGAGGCTGAGCACCGGCAGCCGTTCCGCCACCGCCGCCGCCAGCAAGCACTTCTCCTGATCCTCCAGACCGACGCACAGCTCGAAAGCGCCCTGCTGCCGCACGATGGCCGTGATCTCCGCATCCACGGCCTCCGCCACCCGGCTCACCACGTCCCGCAGGGCCGTGGGGCTCTGAACCGTGAAGGCCGCCAGAACCTCCGACAGCACATGCAGCGACCATGGTGCGGTGCTCATGCGAGCGCCAGGGCCACCACCGTCTGGTTATGCAAACCACCGGAACCCTCGGTTCGGGCGATTTCCCCATAGGTGTAGAAGCCCCCCACGGTGGCATCGGGGCCCACACTAGGCAGCCGCAGACTTTCCTCCAGCAGGCCGGCTTTACTCAGCAACGACTTGCGGGCCACACACTCGAGCAGCATGAATCCCTTGGCCGGCTGGCCGCCCAGGGCCTGCTCCGCCAGGGCGCAGACCTCGGAGGTGGCATGCAGCACCGAATCCGAATTGCCCTGCATCAGATAGGCCATGGCCCCCTGGGGAACCTCGGCGAAGATCGTGAGCGTGCGCTGCTCATAATCGGCGCCATACACATAGCGAATCTCGGTTCGATTGCGGCGGGCGATGCCAACCGGACGCGTGTGGGCGAAATCGAAGAAAGCGGCCGGATCGTTGCGAACCTCGGCAGGGGCGGCGTAGGTATCGAGATACACATCCAGGGCTGGCCGGTCATCAAGGGTTTCCAGCGTGGTTCCCCGGCTGCCGGTCACCAGCATGGCCTCACTGAGGGGCTCCCAGCCGTGGGCGATGCCGATCGCCATCGGGGCATTGGAGGTGATGGCGGCAGCCACCACCGCATGGGTAAGCAGTTCACCGCTGTGGATCTGCTGGGTGGCCTGCAGGGCCATGTCATCGCCGGCGCAGCCGCCCATCAGGGGCACGCCGGCGCCACTCACGTCGTAGGCGCCCCGCACCACCTCCATCTGGTCGCCGCAGAGGCCATCGGCCAGCAGGAACAGCAGGGTGTGCTCCTTCCGTTCCAGCTGCCTGAGGCACTGGGCCGCCGTGTTGGCCGCATCCCGCAGCCCCGTGGCCGGGTCACCGAGGCCCACGCCGGTGGTCACGGCGAAGCCATTGCCACCCAGGGCCCAGATCAACAGCCCACCGGTCATCGGATTGTTCCGCAGCAGCTCACCGGCGGTGGAACAGCCGATCACCTCCCCGGCGCCAACCGTGGCCTGAACGAGGCGGGAGATCTCCGCCAGGTTGTAGGCCGGTGAACAGAAAATGATCGTGAGCTTGGGGTCGGCCCGATCAACGATCGTGGCCAGCGCCTCACGGACCGCCAGCTCGGGCTCGGGATTGGTGGAGGAACCCACCACGATCCAACGATCAGCCGCGCTGGATACGGCATCGGGGGCTGGCGCAGTGATCGTCATGGAGAAATCCGAGAGAGATGGTTAGTTCATGGTTGAGGCGGGCGCAGGTTGTCGCGATGCCGTGCAACAAGCGAAGCTGTTATGAACCCATCATCGTGATAACTCCCAATCTAGGGACGCCTACAGCAAGACGGCCAAGCGCGAAGGCCGCCGGAGCAACACGAAAGAACCCCACACGCTTCAGCCCAGGGCCTGGTGGACAGCGGCCAATCCGAAGAGGAGAAACAGCCCGCCGCTGAGCCGGTAGAGCAGACGTTCCTGCAGGCGGGTACCGATCCAGCGGCCCGCACCCACCGCCAGCCCCGTCACCAGCCCATGGCCAAGCAGGGCCCCGGCCAGCAGAGCCAGAAAACTGAAGGCTGGCGCCGCAGCCAGGAAGATGGTGGTGAACTGGGTGCGATCCCCCAGTTCGGCGATGAACACGAGCACGAAGGCCTCCCGGATCACGGCCCAGCCCTCGGCGATCGGATGCAGGTTCTCGGCGGCGTTCACCGCCTCCTCCGCCGCCTCGGCCTCCTCACGCGCCTGGTCGGCGCCCATCGCCTGGGCATCCAGAAGCAGCTTGACGCCGAAGCCCAGGAAGAGCACGGCGGCCAGCCAGGGCACCAGGGCCTGCGGCAGGAGCTCCCGCAGCCCGAAGCCCATGGCCAGGGAGATCACCGTGACGCAAGCCAAGGCCGCGAAGGCCCCGATGAACACCCAGCGGGGACGATGGCGCGCCGCCAGGATCAGGGCCATGAAGAAGGTCTTGTCGCCCAGTTCCGCCAGGGTGATGGCCGTGAAACTGGATCCGAAGGCCGCCAGGGCCGAATCGGTGGGGATAACTGCTGTCATCTACCGATCCTGATGCCTGAGCGGGCCCACCGCCTGCATCACCTGCCTCGATGGAGGTGGTGCCGCGATCGCATGTCTTAAGATGACTAAAGACGAAGCTGCGGGCGACCGGTCGGGCCCCGGTGGGTGGGTCCCGTGGACTCGAGCAAGGGGAGGCGAGCACGATGAACCCCCAGCGCATTCGCTCCGAGAGGGTCCGGGTGCGGCGACGGCGCCCCCGATCGTTGTTGGGGCGAGCCATTGGCCGTCCCCTGCGCGAGATCCTGGCCGCCCTCACCGGCATCCCGACCGCGTTACGCCGCCAGCCCCTGCTGCTGCTCGGCCTCGGCGGCAGCGGGCTCTGGCTGGCCTGGCCCTCGATCGTTCCCCTTCTCCCCCCCCTCCAAAGCGGCCGCACCGCTTCCTCCCCGCCACCGATGCAGGTGATCTCGGTGTTTGTGGAAGATCCCCAACGCACGGTGATGGCCCTGGCGCTCTGGAAGGACAGACCGGGCTCGCTGCTGGTTCTCCAGGGCCGACCCTCCAGTCAGGCGGTGAACATCCAGCAACTCATGCACCGGGGGAAGTGGCCGAGCGACGAAGGCCGGATCATCCGCCTCGAGCCGGGCTGTGACACGGTGGGCCAAGTGGATGCCCTAGCCCGCCTCCTGGAGCCGATGCACCGGCGGGGGAATCTCACCATGGTCACCAGCCCCGCTCACCTCGGGCGGACCCTCGCCATCGCCCGGATCGTGATCGGGCCAATGGGCTGGACGGTGTCGGGGGAGGCGGCGGTCACCGGCGACAACCGGCCCGAGAGCCGCTGGCGCACCTGGCGCGACCAGGCCCGGGCCCATCTGCTGCGCCTCACCGGCCTCACCGGCAGCCGGCCTGACAGCACCTGCGACTGAAGCCCGCCGCCCCCTCTCAGGGCTGCAGGGACTCCACTCCGGGCTCCACCAAGGCGTGACGCCTTGGCAGGTTGCCGAAGTGCCGATGGGCGATCGCGAGCAATCCGGCCGGTCCGATTCCCCTGGCCTCCACGGTCTCCACCGCCGCGATCCGGGCGAGCAGGTCGGGGCGGTGGGTGTGCAGGTAGTCGAGCAGCACCTGGCGCATGTCGCTCTCCCCGGTGCCATGGCCGAGCAGGAGAACCGCGTCGGCCGCCGCGATGGCGGCGGTGATCTCGGCCAGGTAGGTGGTGTCCCGCGGGGCCCGCTGACCGGCCACGTCCCGGTCGTGGCGGTGGGTGAGATGTTCGCCGCTGCCCCACACGCCGTGGGGCTGGAGCAGGCTGTGCTCCACCGCTTCGCCCCCCGCTCCGGTCTCGAGCCGGAAGACTTCGGTGGCGTGGTGGCTGAGGTGCAGCACCAGGCGCAGACCGAGATCTCCCCGGGGGGTCGGCGGATCCACCTGCGGATGCTCCGGCCGCACCCCGGCAGCCTCAAGCAGGTGACGCACGCGCAGGATGGCCTCCGCGTCCAGATCGGGATGGTGCACCCCTTCGCCGATCCGGATCCAGGTGTCCTGGCCCGCCGGCATACGAATCCTGAGCCGGCGATCGCCGGCCGTTTCCACCTCAGCCCCCAGGTCCCTGCAGAGGGCCTCCACCTCAACGGCTCTCAACCCATGGCGCAGGGGGTGGGCAAAGATCGCCTCCAGCGTGCGCTGGTGCTGGCGGTTCATGGCAAGCCAACAGGGTGCTCTGCTGCGACCCTATTGAGCTCCGAACCCAATGAAGCAGGGCGAACCTGCTGCAGGCCTCACTCCACCTTCACCACATCGACGCTGCTGCCCAGCCGCTTGAGTTCGCTGGCGGCCCGCAGCGCCGCCTCGTGGGTGTGGAAGAGATAGGCCGATGCCACATCCGCCACATCTTTGAGGCTCTGGTCCCCCTCATCGATGGCCAGGAACTGGCCCGAGCCCAGCCGCTGCAGCACATAGCGCTCGGGGTACGTGCAGTCCATCGGATGGGCGGGATCGATCTCAGGGGCCCAGAAATGCATCGCGCGTGGCACCACAAGGAACGGCTGGCGGTTGGGGACTGAATCCACTTCAGGGGAGATCGGAATCCAGGGGCCGGTGGTGCACCTCAGCCCACTGAACCAACTGCTGCGCCTCCCAGAGGTTGTCGACCCGGCGGCAGTGGCTGCGGGCGTCGCACACCCGGTAGCTGCCATCGGAGGTGGGCTCGATGGTGGATCCGGCGGGCGTGGTGATCCTCCCCGCATCTTGGCGGCCGGTCGGACTGGGGTTGCCGTTCAAGACCTGGGCCATTGTTCGTTTCCAGCACCTTCCACACCTACTCCCGCAACGGACCGCTGGAAGGAAGGGCGCAACCTGCTGTAAGCCTCCACGACAACCACAGCGGATGCCACCGGAATGCTGGGCGCGATCACACGGGTGGCATCAGCTCTGGTTGCCGCCGAAGTCGTCCTCGTAGCCGGCGTAAGGATCGAATTCGTTCCAGCCCGGGCTTGCGTTGGCGAACAGGCCGAAGCGGGCCGCCTCGTCGTCCGCCAGGGTGTTGCCGGTGGGCACAGTGTCGCAGGTGATGGCGCCATCGGCACCGGTCGCGCAGTTCTCGAAGCGCACCCCCGCCTGCAGGGGGGAAGCCGCAGCCAGCAGCAGGCCCAGCAGCACCACGCCAAACAGCCGGGCTTCAAAACCTCCCGGACGAGGACCTTGGACCAAGGAGACTGGTTGGGGCATGAAGCGACCACAGCAGGTACCCCAGTCCATCGCTCCAGAGCGCAGGGCGCAAGACACCTGCTGAAATGGTGTCTTGATCCGTTGCCCGCAGCCGATGTACACCGACTGGACCGCCGTGATCCTGCTCCTGTTCACCGCGGTGCCCCTGGCGGCGGTGGTGGGCACCACCGTCTTCTTCATCCTGCGCGGACAGCGGAAACCCTGAGGCCGAAGGAAGGAAACAGCAGTTCCTGCTGCACGGTGCGGCTCAACTGCCCCTGACCCAGGCACTCCAGACAGGTTCGGAACTGCTGGTCGCCCATGCGCAAGATTCCGCTGCCGCCGCAGTGGGGGCAGAGGATCGGCGTAGGGGTCTCAAGAGGCGCCGCCGGAGAAGCGAGGGCGGCAATGGGCGTCACTTCAGCCCCGATCGGGGCTTGGGCCTCCCGAACGCCGCAGGTAGCCGTCTCAGACGACCCTTCGGCGCTGCGCTCAGGCGTGAAGGTGGAACGCATCGGATTTATCTCATCCTGTTTTGGTCTCCACACTGTGGCGGCTAATCGGGGCTCTGATCCCAAAACTTTCCTTAAAAAGCGCTAGCCCCAGCCCCAGGGTCCCCGTGGGTCCGCAAACACCGCTCCAGATCCCCGGACTGGAGCGTCTGCAGCAACTCGGCGGCCGACAGCCGGCTGCCCGACGGCACCAGGGCAAGGCTCGCCGCCAGCTCGCCGATCACAGCCGGGCCATCCAGGCCCCGGGCCCGGTAGCCCTCCACCCCCTCGGAACCCTCCCGTTTGCTGAGCCTCTGGCCGAGCCCGTCGCGCCAGAGAGGAACGTGGCCATAGACGGGGGGAGTCCATCCCAGGGCCGCCATCACCGCCACCTGGGGTCCGGTGGACGACCAGAGGTCCTCGCCGCGCAGCACGTCGCTGATGCCAAGGGCCAGCTCGTCCACCGCGGTGGCCAGGTGATAAGCGATCACCCCATCGGCCCGCCGCAGCACCGTGTCGCCCACCTGGGCAGGGCCATCGAGGCAACCTGGCCGGGAGAACCGCTCCCGCCACTCGATCAGCCCCGGCGGCAGCCACAGCCGCCAGCTGGGCAGACGGCCCTGCTGGCGCCCCCACGGGCGGGGGCCCTGGCGGCAGAAACCGGGATAAACGCTCAGGGGGCCGTGGGGAGCCGAGATATCAGCCAGCATCCGCCGGCTGCAGCGGCAGGGGTAAAGGGCACCGCCGCGACGCAGGGCCGACAGCACGGTGGCGTAAAGCCCCCTGCGAAGGCTCTGGCGCAGCGGCGGGCCATCCCAGAGCAGGCCGAGCCATGCCAGGTCAGCCATTAGGGCGTCCTCCGCCCCGGGTCGGTTGCGGGGGGTGTCGAGATCATCGATGCGCAGCAACCATTCCCCACCCCTGAGGCGGGCCTCCAGCCAGCCGAGCAGGGCGGTGCGCAGATTGCCGCGGTGCAGGGCACCGGTGGGGGAGGGGGCGAAGCGGCCGCGGTATCCCCGGCCGCGGACTGCCACCCCGGCCTCGAGCAGGGCCGCGACATGGGCGGGTAGGGGCAAGGGTGGCCCCGGTGGCACAGCGGCAACGCCGCAGGGATCTGCCATGGCTGGCCCGATCAGGGCTCCATGCTGGACCCCAGAGGGTTGGGCCCGAAGCCCGGAATCACACCGGGCATCACTCGGCGCCTCGCTAAACGCATAGCTCAGTGCCTCAGGCAGCGGGCCGAGCTGTGGCTGGTCTGAAGAAAAAAACGGTCCGTGGGGACCGTTGAACCGCATTCCGTGGAGCAGACGGCGCGTGGGGGCTCAGCCCTGCACCCGGTCCTTGAAGAGCTTGCCGGCGGTGAAGGCGGGAACGCGCTTGGCCGGGATCTTGATCTTGTCGCCGGTCTTGGGGTTGAGGCCTTGGCGGGCGGAACGCTCACGGGGTTCGAAGGAGCCGAATCCCAGGATCGACACCTTTTTGCCTTCCACCACGGAATCGATGATGGTTTCGATGGCGGCATCAACGACCAGGGAAACCTCGGTCTTGGTGAGTTCGGTGCGGGCCGCAACGAGATTGACGAGATCGGCTTTGTTCATGGTTCTTGTCAGGCCTCCGGATGGCGGTCGTGTCTTGGAGAAATGGAGAGAGGGGGGAGGCGAGTCGGAGATGGCCCGACCGCCAAGATTGAAGCGCGCCAATCGTATGGAGGTTGGAGCCAGGCTGCAACAAGGAAATCGGGGATTTCACGGCAGCCGGACAGCCCTGCGGCGGCCGCCGGCCTCCCTCAGCCCCCCGCCAGGGGGTCGCTGGGCGCCCCGGGATCGGGCCGGAGGCTGGCCAGCAGGGCCGCTGCCCCGGTCACGATCCGGTCGCCCCGCAGGGCACCGAGGCCGGCTCCGCTGGCCATCCAGCCCGGGGAGCCCGGCGGCAGCCAGCGGATCAGCCGCTCCAGGCTGGCCACCTGGCGGGACCAGTGAAACGTGTTCCGGCGCCGCAGCGGCGCCAGGGATCCGGGGCCCACGGGCACCAGCAGGCGACCGCAAAACAGACCGTCCCCCGACGGATTAGGCCCTAGGGCGTGGAGCACGCAGGCCCCTGGACTGGGCCCCGGGGTCCAGAGCAGACGGACCCCCGGGGCGAGCTCCCATTCGCTGGCGAAGGTGAGCAGGGGATCCACCCCCGGCAGCAGGTAGGCCTCCTGCTCCTGCACCACCACGGGCCAGCCGAGCTGCTCCTGCAGGCGCCGGCAACGGCCATGGCCATCACGGCCGGTGAGCACGATCCGGCCCGCCCCTGCCGCGCCGGCGCGGCGGCCGCGCGAGGCCAGGAAGGCCAGGTTGGCCTGGCTGAGGGCGGGGCAGTCGATCAGCAAATCCAGATCCGCCGTTTCCAGTAGCCAAGCACTGCCACCCTGGCTGTCCCGGTTGGGGGCGAACAGCCAGAGACCCGGCAGCACGGCGCTGGGGGGCCTGCCGGGCTCGAGGGAAGGTCGGCGATCCATCCAGGCAGCTTGCCCGGCCGGTGCCCCCGCAGCCATTCCATCCATGCACTCCATCCCAGAACGGCCTCGCCGCGCACCGACGACGCAGAACCTGGGGATTAGCGTTGCTTCAAAGCTGACCAAGCCCTTGCCGGCGTACCGGATCGGACAACCCTCGCCCCTGGGAGCCTCGATCACCCCGGCTGGTGTGAATTTCTCGGTGGTGGCCCCCCTGGCCACCCGGGTGGAGCTGCTTCTCTTTGCCGATGGGCACGCCAGTGAACCCGAGCAGGTGATCGAGCTGGACGGGCGGCACCGTTCCGGCGACCACTGGCATGTGGAAGTGGAGGGGGTCGGCCTGGGCTGCTGCTACGGCTACCGAGTGTTCGGCCCCCTGCAGAGCGGCAGCCACGGCTTCAACCCCTCCAAGGTGCTGCTTGATCCCTGTGCCCGGGCGATCGGCGGCTGGGATGGGTATGAGCGGGGCGCCGCGGTGGGGGCGATTCCCAACACGGCCTCCTGCCTCAAGGGCGTGGTGACCGAGCGGGAGCGCTTCAATTTCGCCGCGGCCCCCCGGCCCCGCCACCGCTGGCAGAACAGCGTGATCTACGAACTGCACGTGGGCGGCTTCACCCAGGGCCCGCACTGCCCGGTGCCGGAGGATCGCCAGGGCACCCTGCTGGGCCTGATCACGGTGTTGCCCCAGCTGCGCGAGCTGGGCATCACGGCGATCGAACTGCTGCCGGTGATGGCCTTCGACCCCCAGGACGCCCCGGCCGGCCGCTACAACCACTGGGGCTACAGCCCGATCAGCTGGATGGCTCCCCATCCGGGCTACCTGGTGGATGCCGACCCTTTGGCGGCCCGCCGGGAGGTGCGCCAGCTCGTGGAGGCCTGCCACCGGGAGGGTCTGGAGGTGATCCTCGATGTGGTCTACAACCACACCAGCGAGGGGAATCAGAACGGCCCCACCCTGAGCTGGCGGGGCTTCGCCGATTCCCTCTACTACCACCAGAACGCCCGCGGCGACTACCTGGATGTGAGCGGCTGCGGCAACAGCATCGCCGCCAACCGACCGCTGGTGCGACACCTCATCCTCGAATCGCTGCGCTGCTGGGCGGTGGAGCTGGGCATCGATGGCTTCCGCTTCGACCTAGGCATCGCCCTCAGCCGCGGTGAGGAGCTGGCCCCGCTGGACCTGCCGCCCCTGTTCGAGGCGATGGAAGCCGATCCCGACCTGGCCGACCTCAAGCTGATCAGCGAACCGTGGGACTGCGGCGGCCTGTATCGGCTCGCCGATTTCCCCGCCCGCCGAGTGGCCGGCTGGAACGGCCGCTTCCGCGACGACCTGCGCCGCTTTTGGAAGGGTGATGACAAAACGGTGTGGCCCCTGAGCCAGCGGCTGGCCGGCAACCCGGATCTGTTCGGGGGCCAGGCGGCGCCGCTAGGCCGCACAATCACCTTCCTCACCGCCCACGACGGCTTCACCCTGGCCGATCTGGTGAGCTACGACCGCAAACACAACCTGGCCAACGGCGAAAACGACCGCGACGGCGACAACCACAACAACAGCTGGAACCACGGCGCGGAAGGGCCCAGCAGCGACCCGGCCGTGAACGCCTTGCGCAACCGCCAGATCCGCAACCTTCTGGCCAGCCTGCTGCTGGCGCCGGGGGTGCCGATGCTGCTGATGGGGGATGAGGTGCGGCGCAGCCAGGGGGGCAACAACAACACCTGGTGCCAGAACAATCCCCTGGGCTGGATGCACTGGCAACCCGACGACGACGACCTAGCCCTGCGGCGCTTCCTCCAGCGCCTGCTCGCCCTGCGGCGGCAGCTCGCTCCCCTGCTCAACCCCGAACTTCCCTTCGGAGAGGGTCAACTACGCCGGGCCGGCGATGGGGGACCGCCCTGGCACCAGTGGCACGGTGTGGAGCTGGGCCAGCCCGACTGGGCCAGCTGGTCCCACTGCCTGGCCTGGAGCCTTCAGGACCCGATGCAAGGCGCGCTGCTCTGGTGCGGTCTGAACGCCTACTACCAACCGATGACCTTCGCCTTGCCTCACTGCCCCACGGGCTGGCAACAGGTGATCAACACGGCGCTACCTGCAGATGAGGATCTGCCCGAACAGCCTCAGCCCTTCCATAGGGCCCAGGCTTCCCTGGAGAGCCGCAGCCTGGTGCTGCTGGTGGCCAAGCCGCTGCTGGGGTGATGGTTCTGTGGTCGCCTCACCAGCGAGCCTGAACAAGAGCCTGCGAAGCCTTCGGCCTGAATCAATCGCTGATCTCCCGCACTGCGTCGCTGATTTCCCGCACTTCAACCCTGTCGGTGCGGCCGTACATGGCGAGGCGCTTGATGAGCTTGCTCGCTTCCTCATCGGTGCGCGTGCAGGCAAATCCATAGCGGGCGCGAACGCGTTCAGAGGCTTCCCTCAGGGCCGCAAGTCCCTTCTGCTCCAGTTCAGCAATGCTGAGCGTTTCACCAGGCTTAAGAAATTCGTAGACAACGGTGGAGGGAGAATAGAAACGGCTGGCTTCACCATCAGGCCAGTAAAGCTCCAGCAACACTTCAGGCATGGCTCATGTCGCAAACAACACAGTGGCTATGGACTCCCCACTGCGCCAAATCCCGTGAGCGATGTTGCCCCATCCCAGAGTTGTTGTGTTTGGTCGTTGCGCCGCAGACCGACAGCGGTGCAATCGTTTTCGAAGTGGCCAATCGATGTGCAGATCAGATTGTGGTGGGCTGAAACCACTGTTTGCACAGAGTTCAGCTGACCGGAGGGCACCGCCAACAGAAAACCGAAGCTCGGAAAACAGCTGAGCCAGGCGAGTTCATCGATCTCCGGCGGGCGTGGGATGGCATCAAGATCAATCGTGATCCCCAAACCGCAGGCCTCCGCGAACATCGCCGCCGTGCCCACAAGGCCGCCCATGCTGATGTCCTTGGCGGCGCGCGCGATTCCTTCTTCCGCGAGCCTGGGCAGCAGGGCCAACTGGGATTGCAACCGCAAAGGATCAGCGCTGGTTGCCGCATCCCAGAAGGGATAGTGCCGGTAAAAGCTGCCATCGCCATCGATCAGCAGCACCAGAAGATCTCCGCTCTGGGCTGCTCTCGCTGAAAGCACAGGCCCCTCGGCAACGCCGAGCACAGCGACGGAGAGAGCTGTATAGGGGCTTTGGCTGTTGGTGTGACCACCCACCATCGGGATCGAGAACTTGTCGCAGGCGAAGCGCATGCCATCAAGGAGGGGTGCCACAGCCTGCTCACCCGCACTCCACACACTGTTCACTAACGCCAGAGGGCGACCGCCCATAGCAGCGATATCGCTCAGGTTCACAAGCACACCGCTCCAGCCGGCAAACCAGGGGTCGTCATGGACCAACTCAGGATGCATCCCTTCACAGGCCAGCAGCAAGGCACCGCCCTGAGCAGGCACCACGCCAGCGTCGTCCCCCAGACGGCTGGCCAGTCCAAGTTCAGTGAAGGGGTGATGGCCAAAAACAGCAGCCGGAGCCTGAATGTCGCGTTTGGCATGGAGGCCATTCCACGATCTGAGCCGTTCCACAAGGGCCGTGAGCTCTGGAGCGCTCATGCGACATTCCGCTCGGAGGGCCGTCTTTCGGTAGCTGGCTGGTAGTAGCTGAGATCTGCCTCCATCAGGTGATGAGGGATACCCTTGATTTCCAATTCATCGATGGATGACCAGTGCAGGCGTTGGAAGAAACGAACGTTCTGAATCTGCACGGTGGCCAAGAAGCGGTCGCAACCCCAGCCGTGGGCCGTAGTGACCGCCTTCCAGATCAAGCCTTTACCGATCTGGTTGTGACGGCGGAATTCACGATGGACACCGAGACGGCCCCCATACCAAACCCTGGGTTGTTGCTCAACGATTCGCACCACACCGACAACTTGGCCGCAATGGCTTGCGCCATGGTGAAGCGCTGTGATCGGATAGGCACCATCGTCTAGCTCATCTCGATCGGTGGCTTCAAACAGGTCTTGCTCTTCGCAGAAGATTGCACTACGCAACTCCCAGTAGCCGTTGATCAGCGAGGAATTGGGGCGAAGCAGATGAAAGGTGAAACGATCAGAGCTGGCCGTGGGTGAGAGGCGGAAGTCGTCAGCGTCGATGCCAATGCCCCAACGCACCGATGGCGTGAACGATGCGGGTGAGGAGCTGTGACTGCGGCCGATGTCATGGCTGCTGGGATCGATGAAGAACATGATGTCAACGCTCGGTTTCAAACAGAGACAACGCTGAACAGGCGCCGCACTTGGCACAGCCGGCCGCCATCGCCTCGGAGCTGATGTCGGAATCGCGCAGCCGGGCGGCAACGGCGGAATAGACCTGCACCATGAAGTCGGTGGAGGGAGCGGGATGGTGCTCCAGAGGTGTGCCTGAAATCGGCACAAAGGGCACCACGAAGGGGTAAACGCCGAGGCCAATCAGCTTGTCGCTGCACTGAATCAGCGAGTCGGCGCTGTCCCCAAGGCCGGCCAGCAGGTAGGTGGACACCTGGCCGCGACCGAAGACGGCCACAGCCTGTTCAAAAGCGGCGTAGTACTGCTCCAGGGAGATCTCGGATTTGCCCGGCAGGATGCGGCGACGCACATCCGGTTCGATCACCTCCAGGTGCATGCCAAGGCTATTTACACCTGCCTGTTTCATCCGCTCATACCAGATCGGATCTGCGGGAGGTTCACACTGGGCTTGGATCGGAATGTCGACCCGGCGTTTGACAGCGGCGGCGGTTTCGGCCATGACCCGGGCGCCACGGTCATCGCTGTTCGGCGTGCCCGTGGTCATCACCAGCTGATTGATCCCATCGAGGCGCACAGCGGCTTCAGCCACTTCCGCCACCTGGTCGGGCGTCTTGCGCACCAGGGTTTGCCCGTCTTCCAGCGACTGCTCTATGGCGCAGAACTGGCAGGAGTCGCTTCTGGCTCGGAAGCGAATGCAGGTTTGCAGCAGCGTTGTGGCGAGCACATCCCGCCCGTGGAGCAGGGCGATCGATCGGTAAGGGATGCCATCGGCTGTGGTGAGGCTGTAGAAGGCCGGCTCCGCAGTGACAGCCACGCTGCTCAAGGCGTCGCCCTCCTTAGTGGCTAGCGCCACTGCTCCTGCGGCATCGGATTCCAGGCTGTAGGGAGAGGCCTTAGAGGCCGAGTTGTACACGGGCACCATCACGGTGGCGCCGTCGATCGTGAGGGCGCGGTGATCCGACGGACCGGCACCTCCACGCCGGCCGCGGTTGCCAGGTAGGGCCGGGTCGGCAACACCATGGACCTGCAGTTCCGTGACCAGGCGTCCAAGTTCAGACATCAATCAACTCCTGGCTGAGGGCGATCCATTGCGGGGATTCGAGTGTTTCCGGTGCGGTGCCCATGGCACTCATCTGGGTGGTCGGCGTGGGATTAATGCGAAGCCCAAGCAAATCCGGCCGGCTGTAATGGCCCACGCTGTCCATCATGCGTTTGCGCTTGGTGATCAGGGAACGATCGAGTTCGGCGATGGCCAAACCTTCGCCTTCTGGCAGGGGACCAGCCAGATATCGACCTTCAGGACTGATCACGGCCGTGTGGCAGCCACCTTGAAAGGCCTTGTGCAGGGAGGTATCCGGCGTAATGGCGCCGTAGTCCTCGGGGTCGAGCCAGGCGGTGGAACAGATCACAAAGCATCCCGCTTCCAGGGCGTGATGTCGCATGGTGACCGCCGTCTGCTCGCTGAAGATCTGACCCACCAGTGAGCCAGGGAACTGGGCGCAGTGGATTTCCTCCCCCTGGGCCATCAGGGCGAAACGGGCCAAAGGGTTGTAATGCTCCCAGCAGGCCAGGGAGCCGATCTTGCCCAGGCTGGTGTCCACCACCTTGAGACCCGACCCATCGCCCTGACCCCACACCATGCGCTCGTGATAGGTGGGGGTGATCTTGCGGCGTTTGAGAATGATCTCGCCAGCGGTATCGATCAGGAGCTGGGTGTTATAGAGGCTTCCCCCATCCCGCTCGTTGATCCCGAGCAACACATGCATGCCCTGTTGGCGAGCCGCCGCCGCGATCGAATCGATGGCGGGGCCTGGCATGGTTACCGCCTGTTCGTAGAGCGCCAGATGGGAGCGCCCCATCAGCACGGCCGGCTCCACAAAGGAGAAATAGGGGTAGTAGGGCAGAAAGGTTTCCGGGAAAACAATCAGCTCCACGCCCTGCTCCGCAGCCTCCGCCATGGCCGAGAGCACCCGCTGAACAGAGCCTTCGAGGCTGAACAGAACCGGGCGGATCTGGGCTGCAGCAACCTTGATCGTGGTGGCCATGGCGGCAAAGGTCCTCGCTCGATCAGAGGGTCCAGGTGTCGAGGATGAAGGCACCCTCCTTGCGGTGCATCAGCACGATGTCGAGCACATCGAGGGGATTGACCGGACGAATTCCGGGCATCAAGGCCCCTTCACCGTGACCGTAGAGCGCTTGCAGGGCAAAACGACAGGCATACACCTTGCCGCCCTGATCCATGAACTTCTGCAGGCGCGCGTTGAAGTTGAGGTGGCCATCGAAGGCCGCATCACCAAGTTTTGGGAAACCGCGTTGCACGCCGAGGGTGACACCGGGGCCGTACAGCAGAACAGAGGTTTCAAAGCCTTTGTTGATCAGGCGGCTGGCCTGGAGCAGATTCACCAAACCAATGGACCCCTCGAAGGCCACGGTGTGAAAGGTGATCAGGGCTTTTTCACCGGGCTCAGCTTTGACATCGGGAAAGACCTTCTCCTCATAGTCAACGAGAAAATCGCCTGGCTGGTTGGAAGGACGGCTGACAGCAGGCATGGACCTTGTTGAAAACAGATGCGGCCGAAGCATCGCCCTGCCACCACGTCGGAAATGTCGCCAATGTGACCAAAGTGGTGCTGTCGATGCAGTTGGTTCGATCTTCGGCGCTTCTGTGTGATTGGCTACGGATCCAACTGGATGGGCCATCGATGATGAGAAGTTGGTCTGGTTAATCTCCTGTGAATGGATCATCCCAGCTTCAGCATCGCCAAGTGGTTGTGGTTGGGGGAGGGCAGGCAGGACTTTCGGTGGCCCATGCTCTCCAGAAGCGTGGCATTCGCCCACTAGTGCTGGAAAAAAACAGAATTGGCTACGCCTGGGACCAGCAGCGATGGGATTCGTTCTGCCTGGTGACCCCTAACTGGCAATGTCACCTGCCCGATTTCCCTTATGACGGTTCTGAGCCTGAAGGGTTCATGGTGAAATCAGAGATCGTCTCCTATTTGCAGCGCTTTGCTGGTTTTGTTGGAGCCGAGCTGCGGGAGGGAGTCGCCGTTCAGCGGCTGGTCCCCAACGGTCCTGGTTATCGCTTGCTCACGACAGAGGGTGAGATTCTTGCCGACCATGTTGTGGTGGCAACCGGTGGCTACCACACCCCCCGCCGGCATGCTGAGTCGCCCCGTCTTGCCGCCTCAACGCTTCAGTTGGATGCCCGTGAGTATCGCAACGCCGCATCCTTGCCGGAAGGTCCTGTTCTTGTGGTGGGAAGTGGCCAGTCGGGTTCCCAGATCGCTGAGGATCTGTTCCTTGATGGACGCGAAGTGCATTTGAGTGTTGGCTCTGCGCCCCGATCACCAAGGCGTTATCGCGGCAAGGATGTGGTGGATTGGCTTGATCGCATGGGCTATTACTCAATGCCGATTGCGGATCATCCAGACCCGCGCGCTGTGCGCTCCAAAACCAACCACTACCTCACCGGCCGCGATGGAGGGCGTGAGATTGATTTGCGGGCCCGTGCTCTTGAAGGCATGCATCTCCATGGACGGCTGCAGGCCATCACGGCGGAGCGCATCAGCTTCAATGATGATCTAGCGGCCAATCTCGATCAGGCCGATGCAGTGTATTGCCGCATCCGCAGCAGTATCGATAGCTGGATTGCTAAGGAGGGCATTGACGCCAAGCAAGAAGCCCCCTATTCCCCCTGTTGGCAACCGGGCCCTGGCAAGGATCCTGGCCTTGACCTCAGCAGCCGGCCTCTCGCAGCGGTGATCTGGTGCACCGGCTATCGCAGCGATTTCAGTTGGATCGATGTGCCTGTGTTTGATGGTTCCGGCCAACCAGCGCACGACCGTGGCATGACCCAGAGCCCAGGCCTCTATTTCCTTGGATTGCCCTGGCTGCACACCTGGGGTTCCGGCCGGTTCTGCGGTGTCGCCAACGACGCCGACTATCTGGCCAGCATGATCAGCCAGCGCCTGCAGCGACGGGATGCCAGCCAGGAGCGGCTGGAATGCACAGCGTTGCTGGGTTCCTGAGATTCAGAGCAAGGCGGAGATCGCTATGGAGCCTCGGCAGGATCCTGCAGCAGGGGAAACAGTCTGGGAGCCCCCAGGATCAGCAACCAGGCAACGGCAAAGGCACCGGCCGCCACCCATTCCTGCCGGAGCAGGGCCACGACTGCGATCGTGCTGGCGGTGACGCGCACAGCCCGCACCACAAAGCGGATAAGGGCGAGCTTGCGATCCGGCGGCTGAGGGGTCGGCGAGGGCACGGATGCGGGATCGTCAACAGCCATGGCAAGGACTCCTAGCTGCCCATGATGGCCGCCGGATCAGTCCACCATCGCTGGCAGCGGGCAGAGCAGCTGCATCGGGTGGCGGATGGTGCGCCAGTCGCCGTTGCTGGTGCTCACTTCTAGGCCGATGGAGGCCTGGCCGGCATCAGGCTCGAGTCCATGCAGCCAGCCGATGGCCTCCCCAATGGCCTCCTCGATTGATTCATAGCGACCATCAAGGTGGGGATGGGGTTGGAAGACAGCATCAATCAGCCGGTAAGCCCGACTCGCCTGGTGGCGAGACAGAAGCAGTGGGCCGTTCAGGGGTGTCATCACGGGTGCCGCTTGGAGCATGACTCTGCTCGTGTGACGGATCAACGATTGTCACCCTGAATACCAAGGCCCACTCCAAGGGGCTCGATCAGCAGATCAGCGGCATCTGCGCAGCGGCGAAGAGCCACCGGTGGTGGCAATGGGCAGCCCTGAACCCATTCTTTCGCAAACCATAGGTGGCTCACAACTGGCTGTAACGAAGCGCTTGGCTAGGTCCTTGGGCGAACAGGATGTTCTGACACACCACGAATTGCTCCATGCTTTGCAAGCCCATCACCCCTGCTCTGGCCTTGTTTTGCCTGGCAACGCTGACCCTTCCCGCCCAGGCCCAATCCCAGCCCCAGTCCCAGGCGGTGGCGAAATCGGATGCGGAGTGCCGCCTCAGCAAGAACGGTGAGGTTGTTTACAACGACGACTGCACCGTGAAGGAAAAAGTCAGTGAGGGCCGAGAGACCTTTGTCGTGAAGTTCGACAATGGCAAGATCTTCCGATTTTCTGGTCCGAATCGGCAGAACCTGCGGATCGAGGACGACTTTGCCAACGCCTCCAATGTGTTATTTGAGGACAAAGGATCCAAGGGGGTCTTCAGCTGGAATGATGGCAAGAGCACCTACAGACTCGCTGTCAAAACTGGCGCCTCCTCCAGCGGTGGCAACGACGGCAGCACAGGGGGTGGACTGGTTCTGGGCCCACCGGTGCCGGATCTTCAGTATCTGGTCGGCAAGTCTCCGGCCTCCTCTGCACTTGGCTTCGTGATTCGCGGCACCAAGTACGTGAGCGAAACACAAAGTCCACAGGGAACGCTCACCTACATGCTCGATAAGAAGCGCTGCGTGGCCTTCTTGAGCGCCAACAACATCTACAAGGCGATCACCTTCGCCGACGACAGCAAGTGCCAGCGCTGAGTTGCCGGTAGCCCAGGGCCGGCCTTCAGGCCGGCCAGCGCCAGGCGGCCCGCTCCAGCACCGTCTGGCCCGGCAGCACCGTGGCCCCCAGCTCCCGCTCCAACCGCAGCAGTGTGCAGCCCGGGCTCTTGGCCAGGGCGGTGATCAGGGCCTCAGCGTGGGCCACCACCCACACCTGGGTGCGTTCGGCCACCGCGGCGATCAATCGCGCCAGGGGGGCCAGGAGATCGGGGTGGAGGCTGTTCTCCGGTTCGTTGAGCACCAGTAGAGGCGGCAGCCGTGGGCTGAACAGGGCCGCCGCCAGTAGCAAATAGCGCAGGGTGCCATCGGAGAGCTCCGTGGCCTCGAGCGGCCGCAGCAGTCCCGGTTGGTGCAGCTGCAGGCAGAACAGGGAAGCGCTGGTGTCCACCTTCAGACGGCAGCCGGGGAAGGCATCGGCGATGGCGGCCTGGAATGCGTCAGCGTCGCCGATCTCCAGAATCGTCTGCACAGCCGCCGCCAGGTCGCCACCATCGGCGGCAAGCGAAGGCGTGCGCGTGGCGATGCGGCCGCTGCGGGCCGGGGCCTGCCGGTCGGTGCGGAAGCTGTCGTAAAAACGCCAGCTCAGGATCGTGCGCCGCAGCTGAAACACCTCAGGGGCTTCGAGGGGATCGGAGGCCGCGGTGAACAGGCTCTCGTGGGGTGACAGCTCCAGGGCGATGGGCACCGTTCGGCCCCCTTCCCCGCAGCGCTCCACCACCGCACCGGTGCGCTGCACCAGCAGGCTGCGGGGATGGAAGGGCCCACCGGCCCAGATCCACTCGCGCTTGATCTCCGGATCGAGCAGGAAGGCACTGGTCTGGTCGTCGGCGCCATAGCCCAGCTCGATGGCATAGGAGAGCGTTTCGCCGGCGATACCCAGCCGCAGCCGCGCCGCCTCCTTCCTCCCGCTGCTGCCCTGCACCGGCTGCTCCCCGCGGCGCATCTCCCGCGTGGTGCGCTCCGGCCCGGCCCAGAACACCGCCGGCAGCCCCCCCTCGGCGGCCAGGGCCGCCACTAGATCACCGCGGGCGGCGGCGCAAATCAGCCCCAGGGAGCGATACAGGTTGCTCTTGCCGCAGCCGTTGGCCCCGCACACAAGGGTGAGGCCCCCATGGGGCTGGCCCCCCAGCGGCGAGACTCCCAAGGGCAGGGTGAGCTGCTGCAGGGAGCGGTAGCCCGCCACCGCCAGATGGGTGAGCGAACCAGCCGTAGCGCTGGATGTGGTGGGCTCTCGCGACACGGCCTTTACGGCTGACTGAGGATCCTGCTGCCGTTCTCGAGCATCAGGCGGGCATAGCGAGCCGCCAGATCAGAGAGCAGTTGCTGCCATTGCGCCACTGAACGGGGCAGTGGCTCGATCACGCTGAACGTGGCCACCGGCAACAGCGCCTGGGAGCGGCCAACCCGAGGGCTCAGGCCAAGGGTGATGGCCACCAGACCCTTGTCGGCGTGGGCATCGAGCAGCAGGTAGGTGGTCCAGCGCTGATCGGGGAAACCCTGGTCGTAGGCGGCCGGCAAGCCGTTGTTGAAGATCCTGCGCAGCTCACTCGCGGAAAAGCTGGTGCCGTTCTGCCGGTATTGGAGGTCGTAGGCCCGGGCGGGAAGCGCCAGGGCTGCAGCGAAAAGAGCCGACGCAGCAAAGCGCCTGAGAAGGGATCTCGGGGGCTTGCAGGGCGCATGGAACCGACGCCGCCGTCGCGGTGATTCAGCGCCGGCCGATGGCCCCCTGAAGAGCAGACTCATCAGAACTTGAGCACGCTGGTGGGCTGCAGGATGAAGCCCGCCTCGCCGGCATTGAGCTTGTAGCAGATCTGCCGTTGGCCGCCTGTGGCCTTGGCGTTGCTATCGCCCGACTTGTAGATCGGGAAGCGACGCGCCAGGCAGCTCTCCACCACCTGGAACTGGTCGTGGCCCTGGTAGCCCTGAGCGTTGGCACCCGTGAGTTCCGGCAGGGTGATCGGGGAGAGTTCGGCGCCTTTCATCACGGCGTAGCCCACCACTTCGCCGTAGCTGCCGCTGCCAGCACCCTGCACGAACACGTAGATCTCGGGCATGCCGTTGCTATTGAGGTCGGCCACCTCGGCACCCACCACCTGGCCATTGACCGTTTGGCGGAGGGGCTTGATCGGGGGCTTAGCGCCCGTGGTGGTGATCGTGAGCTGCTGCTGGGAGCCCTCACCACTGCTGTGCACCTGAAAGCTGATGCCCTGCAGGTTCAGGGTTTTGTGGAAGCCAGCGCCGGCCCAGGCGCTGCCGGGGAGAGCGGTGGCCAGGAGCAGGGCGGCGGCGGTGAGCTGGGGGAGAAGGCGCTTCAAGAAGAGAGGTGCTGGGCGGGTCTTCAGTTTGGCGGGGAGAATCCCGGGCGTCGATCGGCTGGCAGGAAACGTCGCCCAATCGCCTGCAATGCCATGACCCATCGCGGCTGTCGTGGAGGAGCACCCCAGAGGCCTGGCTGGCGCACCTCTCGGTGCGACGCTATGCTCATCGCCTATTGCCATGGATCAATGGTGCTCCCCAGCACCGTTCCATATGCAACACCCTCAAGTTAGCCTGGGACGCTGTAAATGGATGCAGATTTCTCTTAGCAAGGTTCCGCAGCGCCGGAGCAGAAGCGCCGCTGCTGCGGAAGGATCGGCGATCTTCGGCATTGGTCCGGCCTGGGCAGGCTCAATTAGTGGGGTCAATGCCACCCTCAACATGGTGCGCAGCTCGATCAGTCAGGCGGCACTTGCTGTCGGATCAGTGGTTTGGAGTGGTGGTGTGGCCAATGTGGTGTCGTCGGTGATCAGCGAGTCGGGCGGTCTCTCGGTGTCTGACGACACCCAGCCGGGCGTGATGAATCTGGTCAACAGCCTGGTCTCGGTCTATGCCCAGAATTCCAACATTCAGCGGCTGCAGGCGATCCTTGGTGGTGAACTCAACATCACCGCCTCCTCGATTCTTCAGGACGTTCTCTACAACACTGACCACCCCTCCACCACTTGCAACAGCGATCCATACGCCTGCGCCGGCAAGCCACTCACAGCTTTTGACGGCGGCAAGATCACACTCAAGCAGAGCTATGTCTCGTTGATCAACGCTCAAGATCCTCCTGGTCTCATTCCTGCTGGTGTGCTGTCCTATTCCGATGCTCTTTACGGCCCATCCAACGCAGGTTCTCTCGTAGCCCTCGATTCCGTGTGGCTGCAGACCACGTCGAACCAGAGCGCGGCAGATCTGCAGAACCTGTTCGGCAACCCCAGCCTGCTCACCAGTGGTATACCACTCACCCTGGAGGATATCGGTGGCGGTGTCACCGCCTACTAACTAATGCCTTCTGGTGCCTATCCCAATCCCCAGGGTCCCCTCATCGATCAGATCAGCGATGCCAATGGCGCCAATCAACTGATCAATCCGATCGATGGCAGTCCGATCCTGCTGGATGTGTTCGGCCAGCCCCGCACCCGCAATGGTCTGCGCACGATCGGTGCCGTTCAGCCCGCCAGCGTCCCGGCACCGCTTCCCCTGGCCGGCGCCACGGCGGCCCTGGCCTGGAGCCGGCAGCTGCGGCGCAGGATCCGGAACGCCCAAGCACCGGAACGGGTGGAAAATCTCAACTGAGCCTTGCCCATGCAGCGGAGAGGGGTCTTTGCGGATGTTCCATCCAGCCGACCCCAGAACCAGTGCCGGAGGGGCAGCGGCATCCCATCCCAGACGGGGATGATCAGGCTCTCGCTTCAGCCGCCTGGAAGCGGCGGTTCACCTCGTTCCAGTTCAGCAGGGGCCACCAGGCCTGGATGTAATCCGGCCGGCGGTTCTGGTATTTGAGGTAGTAGGCGTGCTCCCACACGTCGAGGCCCAGTAGCGGCGTGCCCCGCTCGAGGCCAGCCAGGTCCATCAGCGGGTTGTCCTGGTTGGCGGTGCTGGTGATGGCCAGGCTGCCATCGGGACGGCGGATCAGCCACGCCCAGCCGGAGCCAAAGCGGGCCGCCGCCGTCTGGCTGAACTGCTGTTGCAGCGCCTCCAGCGACCCGAAGCTGCCGTTGATCGCCGCCAGCAGCTCGGGGGAAGGGGAGCCCCCCTGGCCCAACGGTGCCATCACCGCCCAGAACTGGCTGTGGTTCCAGTGGCCGCCGCCGTTGTTGCGCACCGCCTCCGGAAAGCGGGAAATCCTGCCCTGCAAGGCCTCCAGGCTGAGGTCAGCCAGCTCCGGGTTGGCCTTGATCTGGGCGTTGAGGTTGGCCACGTAGGCGCCGTGGTGGCGGTCGTGGTGGATGGTCATCGTGGCGGCATCAATGGCCGGTTCCAGGGCACCGGCGGCGTAGGGCAGAGGCGGCAGAGCGAAATCAGCCCAAGCGGGCAGGGCGGTGCCCAGCAGCAGGATCAGGGCCACCGCAATGCTCAGCAGACGACGGGAGCGGAACGACAAGAGAATCGAGAATCAGAAAGCGGGCGGCGGGAATCGAACCCGCATCATCAGCTTGGAAGGCTGAGGTTTTACCACTAAACTACGCCCGCACAACTAACCAAACTGGCTAATTATTGGCCCCAGGAGATGAACCAGATCGGCAAATGTTCGCCGCTGATTTCCTGAAGGATGGTCTGGCCACCAAGCTGAGGCAAAGCCATCAGCCGGCTTGGTCAACCTGGCTATCGGCCACCAGGCTGGTCCATTATGGCTTACCCAAGGCCACCGCCTTTGAGCCCCTCCCCAGCGCCGGCCAGCGACAGCCCCCCCTCCACGCTGCGCCCCACCGACCCCGACCTGCTGCCCAAGGCCCAGCGACGCCGCCTGCTCCTGTCCTACGGCCTGGGTGACGCCGGGACCGGCATGGCCGCCTCCCTGATCGGCTTCTATCTGTTCATCTTTTACACCTCGGCCGCCGGGCTGCCGGCCTGGATGGCGGGTCTGGTGCTGATGGTCGCCCGGCTCTGGGATGCCTTCAACGACCCGATCGTGGGTTGGCTCAGTGATCACACCCGTACCCGCTGGGGCCCGCGCCTGCCCTGGATCTTCGTCAGCGCCGTGCCCCTCGGGGCTGCGATGGCGGCGATGTGGTGGCTGCCCCCCGGCGGGATCTGGGTGAAGTTCTGGGTGTTTGTGGCGATCTCTGTGGTTGCCAACAGCCTCTACACGTGCGTGAACCTGCCCTATTCGGCCCTGCCGGCCGAGCTCACCGAGAGCATTACCCTGCGCACCCAGCTCAACACCAGCCGCTTCACCGGCTCGATCATCGCCAGCCTGATCGGCATCGTGCTCGGCGGCCTCCTGTTGAAGGACCACCACATCGCCGGCAACTACCTGCGACTCGGCCTTCTTTCCGGCTCCGTGATCGCCGTCTGCACCCTGCTGTGCGCCTGGGGGATCGCCCCGGCCGCTCGCCTGGCCACCCAACCCCAAGTGGAAAGCGGCTCCACCCGCCGCCAGCTCCGCCGCGTGCGCAGCAATGGACGCTTCCTGATGGTGCTGGGCCTCTACCTGATGCTCTGGTGCGCCCTGCAGATCATGCAGACCGCCGCCCTGATCTACCTGCCGGTGGTGATGCGGCTGCCGGAGAGCTGGAGCAACTGGATCCTGC
>Ga0209298_10000379_pt1 | contig 29447 bp, 32 predicted proteins | sample S_140806_EF_Meta_FD_187325 | JGI IMG/M metagenome (GOLD analysis project Ga0209298, IMG submission 187325) | Freshwater microbial communities from Lake Simoncouche, Canada to study carbon cycling - S_140806_EF_MetaG (SPAdes) (version 2) | ecosystem: Environmental > Aquatic > Freshwater > Lake ... | reverse complement strand
CGCAGCCGACTGCTCACCGTCACCACCAGCCTCAGACAACAGGGCCGTGATGTCTGGCAGTTCCTGGAGCAGGCCTGGATTGCCCATCATCACGGTGGGGTGATGCCGTCACTGCTGCCCGATCCCTAAATCAGCCGCACAGAGCACTGCTTCTTGATTGCTCAGCGATGAGCAGTCAGGCATGCAGTCCCGCGGGGGACGTCCCGACCCCTGAACGCATACAATTCCTGAATGGTTCGGATATCCTGCCCACGCTCAAGCAAATGGGTCGCGAAAGAATGGCGAAAAGTGTGGCAACCTGCGGGTTTGATGAGGCCGGCGCGCCCAACGGCTTGCTTCACCGCCTTTTGGACCTGGCTCGGATCCAGATGGTGGCGTCCCTCCTTGGCCGTGGCCGCATCCTTCCAGAGCTGCCCCCATGCCAGCCTGCAGCCGATGGATGCCCCTTCCTCCGAGCTCGCAGTCGCCGGCGACCAGGCCGGCCCCCCACCCCAAGGTGTGGAGGTCTTTCTGGCGGCGGCGGGGCCGCTGATCGATCTGCGCAGCCCAGCGGAGTTTGGCCAAGGGCACATCCCCGGCGCCACCAACCTGCCGTTGTTCGACAACGACGAACGGGCCGAGATCGGCACCCTTTACAAGCAGCAGGGCCGCCAGGCCGCAGTGCTGCGCGGGCTGGCCCTGGTGGGGCCGCGAATGGAGAGCATCGGCACGGCGCTGCTGGCCGCCCTCGCGGAGCACCGCACCGCTTCCAGCGCCGCAGCTCACCCCCACAGCCCTCCCTGCCTGCGCCTGCACTGCTGGCGCGGCGGCATGCGCTCTGGCTCGGTGGCCTGGCTCGCGGGTCAGCTCGATCTGCCGGTGCTGCTCCTGAAGGGGGGCTACAAGACCTATCGCCACTGGGTGCTGGAGCTCTTCGAGCGGTCCTGGCCCCTGCGCCTGCTGGGGGGCCGCACCGGCTGCGGCAAGACCGATCTGCTGCTGGCCCTGCGGGAACACGGCGTGGCAGTGCTGGATTTGGAGGGCCGTGCCCATCACCGCGGCAGCAGCTTCGGCGCCCTCGGCCTGCCGCCCCAGCCCAGCAGCGAGCACTACGAAAACCTCCTGGCCGCCGACCTGGCCTCCCTGGAGGGGGCCGATGAGATCTGGCTGGAGGCCGAAAGCTCCCAGGTGGGCCGTTGCCGCATCCCCACCGGCCTCTGGCGCCAGATGAAGGCGGCCCCTGCCCTGGAAATCCAACGCCCCCTGGAGCAGCGGGTGAACCAGCTGGTGGCGATCTACGGCATGCAGGATCCCGCCGGGCTGGCCGAAGCCACCCAGCGCATCGCCAAACGGCTCGGCCCCCAGCGCACCGCCCTCGCCCTCGAAGCGATCGCCGCTGCCGATTGGGCCAGCGCCTGCCGCCAGATGCTCGATTACTACGACCGCTGCTACGACCACGACCTCAGCAGCCATGCCGTGCAGGCGGTGGACCTAGGCGAGCTGGAGCCGGCGGAAGCGGCCGGGCTGCTGCTGGAGCGGGGGCTGGTGCGGGCCTGGCCCAGCAGATTGGAGCGGGGAAGCTGATCGCGGCGGGGAGTCCCCCTCCTGCTGCGGCACCTGCCCGCCCCCCTTCAGCCCCGTGGCGTGAGCTCATGCGCCCCCAGCACCCGGCCGATCAGGGCCGCCTCCTGGAAGCCGGCCCGCTGCAGCGCGGCCAGGGCGGCGCCGGCCCGATCGGCGGGCAGGGCCGCCAGCAGGGGGCCGCAGGTCTGGGGATCGATCAGCAGGGCCTGCAGCGCCGCGGCGGCCTCCCCCACCAGCCGCACCGGTCCCTCCAGCAGCGCCAGTGCCCGGCTATTGGCGGGGGCCAGGCTGCTGGCCCAGCCCTGATTCAGCAGGTCCAGCGCGCCATCGAAGGCCGGAATGCTGCTCGCCTCAAGCCGCACCGTCTCTGGGGGGCTCAGCCCGTCGCCTGGCAGCCCACCAGCGGCAACACCACTCGCCGCCAGCATCTCCCCTAGGTGCCCGAGCAGGCCGAAGCCGGTCACATCCGTGCAGGCCTGGCAGCCATGGGCAGCCAGCAGCTCCACCAGTGGCGCCTGGCTGCGCTGCATCGTCTCCAGGGCGGCATCGATCCAGCTCGGCCGGGCGGCCCCAGCGGCAGCCGCCGCAAACAGCACGCCGCTGCCCAGGGGCCCGCAAAGCAGCAAGGCGTCCCCCTCCCGCAGGGGGCCCTTGAGCCAGTGGCGCCCGGGATCGACCCGGCCGTTCACCGTGAGGGCCAGAGCCAGACCGGCCCCATCGCGGCCCTCGAGGGTGTGGCCGCCGATCAGCCGTGCCCCGAGCGGATCGAGCACCGAGCGCACCCCCGCCAGGGTCTGGAGCAGCAGCTCCTCCTGCAAGGCCGGCGCCGCCTCCGGCACGGTCACCAGCGCCTGCACGCTCTCCAGAACGGCCCCACTGGCCCAGAGATCGCCACAGGCATGCAGGGTGGTGAGGCGGGCATTGAGCCAGGGGTCGGCCACCAGGGCCGGGAAGCCATCCACGCTCTGGAGCAGCAGGGAGCCATCGGCAGCCGTGGCCAGCACCGCCGCGTCCTCCACTCCGTTCCGCCCGTCATCCAGGGCCATCGCGGGGCTAGAGGGCGCTTGCGCCATCGCCATCCCCTCCAGCCGGGCCAGGGCCCCCTCCAGCGGAGCGGCAGCGATCTTCGCGGCGCAACCGCGGCAGGCCATGGCCTGCGGCCCCATCGGCGCCAGGGCGGAGAAGCCCTCCAGGAAGCGTTGATCCAGGTGGCGCTTCCAGTGCCACAGCCAGCGGCTGGGCCCCAGGCCAACCGGCCCCCAGAACACCACAGCCCGCGGCCCCTGCGGGCTCCAGCCCCCATCCCCCAGCAGCTGCAGCGCCCGCCGCTGGGGCCGCCACGGGCGAAGCGGCCGCTCCGGCTGCTCCAGGCTGCGCTGGAGATTGGTGGCGAGCATCGGCGTCGCCCGCACCGCCCACACCCCCGAGGCAGGCCGGGGCGCATCAGCCACCACAGCGCAGTCGCCGGCGGCGAAGAGGTGGGGGTGCTCCAGCACCTGCAGGCTGGCTGTGGTTATAACCCGGCCCGTGGCCGCTTCCACCGGCAACCCCGCCGCCGCCAGCCAGGCCGGCGCCCGGCTGCCGGTGCAGGCCAGATCGGCCGGAACCGCCTGCGCCACGCTCCGCTCCAGCGGGATCCCGGCCTCGGCCAGCAGCCGCTCGCCCAGCCGATTGGCCGCAGCTGAACCGAGCCGCAGCCCCTGGCCCCGCAGCAGCAGGCGCGGGCCATGCCCCCGGGCCTTGAGCGCCAGAGCCAGCTCCACGGCCGCCGCGCCGCCGCCGCGGATGCGCAGCTCAGATGCGGGCGCCAGGGTGCTGAGCCAGGCCAGAAAGGGCTCCAGGGGCTTCACAGGCTGGCCGCTGTCTCCCCCTGCCGTCACGGCCCCCACATCGAGGCTAAGCCGATCGAAGCGCAGGGGCGGGCGGCCCTCCAGCCGCAACTCCCGCGCCACCGGGTCGAGCCCCACGATCTCGGCCCGCAGGAAGCTCACCCCAGCCAGTGCGCAGAGCCGCCGCAGGTCGATGGCGCAGGCCTCCGGCGCGATCAGGCCGGCCACCAGGGCCGGCAGCGTGCCTGAGTAAAACGCTGTGCTCTGGCGGCTCACCAGGGTGATCAGGGTGTGGGCCGGCCGCAGCCGGGGCCGCATCAGCCAGCGCCGCAGCAGCAGCGCATGGGTGTGGCCACCACCGGCCAACACCAGATGGAAACGGAGCGGCTCGGCTCCAACCTGGCCGCTGCTCAGGCCCCGCACGGTTCCGAGCGCTGGATGGCGCGATCGTCGCATGGGGAACCGGCCCCCAAGCTCGATCGCCCTTCATCACGCTGAACCCGACTTTGCCCACACCCCCTGGAGGATCGGGCCGAGCTGCCTACTCTGAGCCGATGGTGAGCGAGCCAAGCGCGTGAATCCCGAGCCGATGGCCAGCCGCTCGCTCCTGCCTCCGGCAAACCAATCCGCCGACGCAGGCCTCTCCTCCAGATCGCCCCGGCGCCGACCGTCCGCGGGGCTTGGCCGCCGTTCGCCCCTGCTGCGACTCACCCTCCCCCTGCTGCTGGCCGCCCTGCCCTTACCGGGGCTGCTGGTGGCCTGCAAGCCGAAGCCCCCTGAAGCACCGGTGGTGCAGGGCCCGCGCCGCATCTCGGCCCTGGGGCGACTCGAACCCGAAACCCGCATCCGCAAGGTGTCGGTGCCCACCTCCCTGAGCGGCGACCGCGTGCAGGACATCCTGGTGGACGAGGGCCAGCTGGTGAAGAAGGGCCAGCCCCTGGCGGTGCTCAACAGCAAGGCCAGCCTGGCCGCCGCCCTCGCCGAAGCCGAGGAGAACGTGACCCTCTCGCAGCGCAAGCTGGAGCAGGTGAAGGCCGGCGCCAAGCAGGGGGAGATCCAGGCGCAGGTCTACAAGGTGGAGAGCCTGGAGCGCCGACTGGCCGGCGAGAAGCTCGCCCAGGATCAGAAGGTGAGCAGCAAGCGGTCCACCATGCTCGAGGCCCGCACCGAGTCGAAGCGCTACGACGGCCTCTACTCAGCCGGCGGCGCCTCCCAGCTGGAACGCGACCGCTACCGCACCCGCGCCCAGACCACCGAAGCCGACCTGGCCCAGGCGATCGAGACCCGCGCCGGCACGCTCGCCTCGCTGAGCTCGGAGATCGCCAGCGAGAAGCAAAAACTTGATCAGATCAAGGAGGTGCGCCCCGTGGATGTGGCGGCGTCGGAGAGCGAACTGCGCAAGGCGATCGCCTCCCGCGACCGGGCCAAGCAGGAGCTGGCCTTCGCCACGGTGCAAGCCCCCCAGGACGGCCGCATCCTCAAGGTGGTGGTTCAACCCGGCGACAAGGTGGGCGATGCCGGCATCCTCGAGATGGCCGACACCAGCCGCATGGTGGTCACCGCGGAGGTGTATCAGAGCGACATCAAGGGGGTACGCCCAGGCCAGGGGGCCACGATCACCGCCGACGGCTTCGAGGGCAGCGCAAGGGCCACGGTGTACCAGATCCTCCCGCAGGTGCAGCGGCAATCGATCTTTGCCGGCGAGGCGGGCGAGAACCAGGATCAGCGGGTGTTCCAGGTGCGGCTGCGCATCGATCCCACCGATCTGAAGCAACGGCACATCGGCGGTGCCTCCAACCTGCAGGTGAACGTGGTGTTCAACCCCCTCACTCCGGAGGAGGCGGCCCAGAGCCCCGCTGCTCCGCCCGTCGCTGCCCCCGGGGCCCCGAGGACCCCCTGATGCGGCGTGCCATCCAGAAACTGCTGCAGCGCACCCCGATCGCCTGGCTGCAGGTGAGCAACAACCCCACCAAGCTGCTGATCGGCATCGCCGGGGTGAGCTTCTCCAACCTGCTGATGTTCTTCCAGCTGGGCCTGCTGGACAGCCTCTACAACAGCCAAAAGAAACCGATCGAGAAGCTCCAGGCCGATCTGGTGATGGTGAGCTCGAAATACAGCAACATGGGTTCGCTGCAGGATTTTCCGCGCAGTCGCCTGTATCAGGTGCTCGGCGTCGACGGGGTGGCGGCGGTCTCGCCCCTGCGGATCGCGCGAGGCACCTGGATCACCCCGGCCACTCGCCAGTCGTTTGATGTCTATGTCTATGGCGTCAACCTCGACCAGCCTTCCCTGAGCTTCCCCGAGATCGAGGCCAACCGCAGCCAGCTGCAGGTGCTGCGCAATGCCCTGTTCGATCGCAACTCCAAGAAGCAATACGGCGATGTGATCAACACGCTCCGCCAGGGCCAGCCCTTTTCGGTGGAGGTCAATAACAAGCGCCTCAGCATCATCGACACCTTCGTGATGGGGGCCACCTTCGCGGCCGAGGCCAACCTGATCACCGCCGAAAACACCTTCCTGCATCTCTTCCCCAAGATCGATCCCAATTCCCTCCAGGTCGGCCTGATCCGCCTCAAACCCGGCGCCTCCCCCCAGGCGGTGAAGGCCGCGATCGAGCCGATCCTCAGCGGCCGCAATGTGATGGTGCTCACCAAGCAGGAGCTGGCGGAAAAAGAAATAAGCTACTGGAAGCGCAATTCCTCGGTGGGCTTCATCTTCTCGCTCGGTGTGCTGGTGGGATTTGTGGTGGGCAGCATCATCGTGTATCAGATTCTCTATGGCGATGTGATGAATTCCCTGCCCCAGTACGCCACCCTCAAAGCCATGGGCTACCGCGATCCGTTTGTGATTGGCATCGTGATCCAGCAGGCGGCGATCCTGGCGGCCGTAGGCTTCATCCCCGGCGTGCTTCTTTCCAGCGCCCTTTATGTGCTGCTGGCCAATGTCACCAAGCTCACCGTGCTGATGACCCTCAACCGCGCCCTGCTGGTGCTCGCCCTCACCTTCGTGATGTGCGTGGGATCGGGCACCCTGGCCACCCGCAAGCTTGTGCAGCTCGATCCGGCCGATGTCTTCTGAGCCGTCCATGGATCTCAAGCCCCCAGCGGCAGCCGCCGTCCCGCCGGCCCCAGCGAACGATCAACCGGTGATTTCGCTCCAGAACGTGAACCATTGGTTCGGCGGCGGCGGCGAGCGCAAGCACGCCCTCAAGGACATCACGCTCGACATCTACCCCGGGCAGATCGTGATCTGCACCGGTCCCTCCGGCTCGGGCAAGACCACCCTGCTCACCATGCTGGGGGGTCTGCGCTCCTGCCAGGACGGCAGCCTCAAGATCCTCGGCCAGGAACTCAATGGCGCCAGCAAGGAGCAACTGGCCGACCTGCGTCTGAATGTGGGCTTCATCTTCCAGGCCCACAACCTGATGATGTTCCTCAATGCCCGTCGCAATGTGCGGCTTTCACTGGAACTGCACGACCGCTTCTACAACCAGGACATGGACCAGCTCGCCACCGCGATGCTCGAGAAGGTGGGCCTGGGCGATCGGGTGGATGCCATGCCCGCCAACCTCTCCGGTGGCCAGCGCCAGCGGGTGGCGATCGCCCGGGCCCTGGTGGGCCAGCCGAAGATCCTGCTGGGCGATGAGCCCACCGCCGCCCTTGACAAGGAATCGGGCCGCACCGTGGTGGAGCTGATGCAGCAGCTGGCCCGCGAGCAGCAGACCACAATCATCATGGTCACCCACGACAACAAGATCCTCGATGTGGCCGATCGCATCATCATCGTGGATGACGGCCGCCTGGCCACCGCGGAGCAGGAGGCAGCCTTCCTGCAACGCATGCGCGATCCAGCCCACTGAAGATCCAGGTGGTAGTTCGGAGAACGTCGCTGCCCAGGCCGTGTATACCAAATTCTCCTGCACCACCCAGCAGCAGGGGCCCAACTACGCCTCCGACGCCCGTTGCAAAGCCAACCGCGCCTTCGAACTCCCCCTCCTGGTATGTGGAAGCCCAGAACTCCATCAAGGCCAACCACGGCATCGCCGGCGACCCCGATGTAATCGCCAACAACACCATCGACGATGCCATCGACGACGCCATCAACGCGCTGATCTGATTCGGGTGATCGGCTCGTTCGGATCGGATCCGTTCGGATTGCGGTCTGTTGGGGCTCCTAGCGGAGCCCTTTTTCAAGGCTTGATCTTGATTGAACGCAGCGTTTAGACTGGATTCACGTCCGGTGAAGCCGGCCAGGCTGTCTGCAGGCTTCCCCATAAAAAAAGGGAGATAGTGTCACCGCCTCCCCTGGAACCTTACCCGCTCTCGTGTTGAGAACTCCACCATGGTTGACCAGCTCACCCCAACAACAGAGTGGTTGAAAGCACAACCCATCCTGGCGGATCCAGGCCAGCGACGGCCCACCGCAGCAACCCACTGCAGCAACCCACCGCAGCCCCCTGCCGGTCGTCCTGACGCCGTTGTCCTGATGCCCAGGGCGATCCCCCCTAGGATCCAGCCAGCCAGGAGTTGTAGCGATGGCGGATCTGACTTCCGGCTCTGATCCGGGCCCCAGTTCCGGTGCTGATCCGCAGAGGCCGCCCGAACCGACCGGCGGAGCCGCGCCTAGGCGTTGGTCCGGCCATCCAGAGCTCGACGATGACCCCGGCCCCAGCGCCTTCCCCAGCAATGTCTCCGAGCTGCTGACCCGGGCCCAGCTCGACAATGCCCGTGATGTGTTCCGACTCGTCGAGACCCGCTCGGCCCTGAGCCCCTATCAGGAGCGCGAACTGGCGGTGAAAATCATCCAGAAGCTGGCCGCCTTTCATGAGGATGTGATCGATGGCCTCATCGCCGAGGAGAAATCGGAAAGCGTGGCGGCTTGGGCGATGGACCTCACCAGGATCCGGGTGGCGATCAGCCTGTTGGACGCGGTGGAGCTCTCCGACGACTGATTCAGCAACGGATCCAGCCCCAGCACCGCCGGGCAGGGCCTGCAGCCACTCGTGCCAGAAGGGATCCAGCAGGCTCCGCTTCGCCGGGTCAACAGGGGCGTTCGTGGAGGCCAGCGAGGGCATGGGCGATCTCCCGGGACAACCTTTGAGAGGCGATCCTGAAGAGGCCGCTCTGGGTTGGAGAGAAAGGCGTCCGGGCGGGGCGGCTCATCCGCCCTCAACGGGGCTCCAGCCGCAGAGGCCTCAGTCCGCAGGGTCCGCAGTCCGCAGGGTGTCGAGCAGCATCGCCGCCAGCCGCTCGCCGCTGCGCAGGGCACCCTCCACCCGGCCGAAGCCCACCCCGGCCACATAGTCGCCGCAGAAACCCACCCGGCTGTAGCGACAGAGCAGCAACTCCTCCGGCAGGCCAGGTTCCCGCGGGAAGGCGGCACCCCAGCGCATCATCTGACGCTCCCCCCGCCCCACCAGGCCCGGCTCCAGCCAGTCCGCCAGGGCATCCTGCAGCGCCTCACTCAGGGCCTCGATCACCGCCGTCTCCTCCTCCTTCCGAGGCAACTGGCCGAGCTGGTGCGCGATCGAGGAGCGGGATCCGTAGACGCTCAGATGCTCAGCGGCGAAGACCGCGCTGGAATGGGCCACCACGGCCACCCGCCCATCGGCCAGGGGCTGGATCGAAAGCCGCGAGAGCCGCCAGCGCTGTTCGGCGGCCGCATCGAAGCGCAGCAGCCGGAAAGGACAGCGGCGCCAAACCTCGGCGTCGGCGCCCGCCGCCACCAGCAGCAGGTTGCTGCGGGCTTCCGAGCGCAGGGAGGCGAGGGCCGCCAACACATGCTGAAGCTCAGGATCGTCGAGCGACTGGGCCGCCTCCTTCAGGGGCACGGTGTCCCAGGCCAGCAGCAGCCGCGAGCGGGGGTGGGCCAGCAGGGTGCCCGCCAGCACCAGCCAGTCGGCCTCCCCCAGCAGCTGACGCTCCCGGTCGGAGAGCTGCCAGCGTCCGCCCGGGGTCACCGCCAACGAGCAGACCAGAACGCCGTAATGCACCGCAACATCCGATGCCGCCGCGGGTCCGGCCTGAGCCAGGTCCAAGAGCCCAGCGCAGAGGCCATCCATGCCGCCGGCCCCGCGATAGAGAGCCCCCTCACCGAGGGGATCGCGGCTGTCCTCGCTGTGGAGGCGCCCTGCCGCGTCCAGCCGTGCCCGGGGTTCCCTCCAGGGCTCGATCACCCCCCTGGCCAGCAGCGGCTCCAGCAGGTCCGGGGCTCGGCCGCTGATGTTGAAGAGGGGGGCTCCATGGTCGATGCGCAGGCCGGCATCCTGGCGCGAGCGGCGCGTGGCGGTACGCCCTCCCGGACCGCGGCCGCTCTCCCAAAGGCTGATGGCACCGCTCCAACCGCCCCGGCGCAGGGCGGCGATGAGGGCGCAGCCACCCACCCCCGCGCCCACCACGGCGATGGAGGTAGGTGGACACTGGGCCATCGGGAAGCCACGCCGTTGATCGCCCTCCAAGGATGCAGGGTCCCGCCCGGTTCGCACATGCTCCCGAAGACTGGTCGCCCCCTGAGCCGTCACCCGAGCGGATCGGGCGCGGTAGATCTCCCCAGGCCAGTCCTGCTTAGGGTTAGGCCCCGCCGTCAGTCAGCAGGCCCCTCCCCGATGCCCGACTCGCCCGACGCCGACCGCCTCCGCCACGAGATGCTCGAGGAGGAGCTGGAGGCGGCCCGGCGCAAGCGGGATAGCTACCAGGCCCTCTTGAAGGATCTACCGGAGGTGTTTGAGGGCAAGTTTCGAGAACGCGTGCGGCCGGTGCAGCAACGCAACGAACAGTTGCTCGAGGAGGGGATGGCCCTGCGCGACCAGATCCGTCGGGCGCTGCCGCAGGCCGGTGTCGCTGGGAGCGCCAGCCTGCCCCCGGCCAGCGAAACCGGTACCACCGGCGATCGCGGCACCGATCCGGTGGAGGTCCGCAAGGATGTCGGGAAGCCCGCGGGGGCTGCCGGGCGGCGGCGGGCGGCGGAGAGCCTGCGGAGCGCCGGGGTGGCCGGAGCCCTGGCCGCGGGCCTGGCTCTGGGACTCGGGGGTCTGCTGCTGGCCGCCCAGCCGTGGCGCTCCGGCGGGGGGTCCCGGCCGGCCACCCCGCCAACGGCCCCCGGTATGGCGACGCCCTCCGCTCAGGTGCCGGCATCGAACGCCACGGCACCGAACTCCACGGCATCAAACGCCAGCCCCGCCGCCCAGACCGGCGCCCCCCCGGCGGGTGTGGCTTCGATCAGCCTGCGCACCACCGGCCCCAGCTGGGTCGAGGTGCGCAGCACCGATGGGGTGCTGCTCTTCTCCGGCGAGCTCAACGGCCAGCGGAGCTTCCCGCTCAGAAGCGGCCTGATGATCCGCTCGGGCCGGGCCGATCTCGTTCAGTTGCGGGTGAACGGGCAACCGGAGCGGAAACTCGGCTCGATCGACTGGATCGGCTGGACCACCTTCAAGCCAGGCCCCACCAGCGGGCCGGGGGCCGGCCGTCAACCCTGATCGGTCGGAGGATCGGCACCCTCCCGGGGGGGCGCTGACGATCCGGGGCCGCCCCCGGCCAGCAGCCACGCCAGGAGCCCCACCAGCCCCCAGCCCAGCCAGGAGAGGTTGAACAGCGGACGGAGCACCACTGCCAGCGGTTCCACCAGCCAATGGCTCAGGGCAACGGTGAGCACCACCACCAGCAGCAGCATCAGCATGGAGACGCACCTTCCCCCGGAGCTGACGGAGCCGCCCGGTCGTTGCCGATGGGCACGGGCCGCAGCACCTGCCAGCCGTCGCAGACCGAATCGGCTGGTTCGCGCCAGGCCAGCACCCGACTAGGGGCTCCGGATCCCGGCGGCCAGGGCAGCGGGGCGAGCAGGGGGAGCCCGGGGAAGGCCGCGGCAGCCTGATCCGCGTTGATGGCCGGTGAGGCGCCGGAAGGGTTGGCACTGGTGGTGGCCAGTGGACCGCTGCGCCGGAGCAGATCGCAGGCCAAGGGCGCGGCAGGAACCCGCAGACCCAGGCTTGCCCCCCCCGGGTTGAGCACCTCCACCAGCGGTCCAGCGATCGGCAGCACCAGGGTTGTGGCGCCAGGCCAGCAACGGTGGGCCTGCTCCAGCCATTCGGAATGCCAGGGAACCCCGAGCAGCCCCACCAGCTGGTCCAGGTCGGCGCCCATCAGGATCAGCGGTTTGTCAGGGGGGCGGCACTTCAGGCGCCACAGCAGGGGGGCTACCGATGGGGCGCAGGCCAGGGCCGGCAGGGTATCGGTGGGGAAGATCACGGCCTCCCCCGCCGCCAACCGCGCCGACAGGGCCTCCGCATCAAGCACCCGGCTCATCGTGTTCCCCCGCCAACAGGCCGGCGACCACTGGCAAAACGCCGCACTCCCTCCAGATCGCGATGGGCTCGCACCTCCTCCAAGCCGGCCGACTCCAGCAGAAGCCCCACACTCTGGCTCTGGTCGTGGTGGTGCTCAAGCAAAAGCACACCCCCCGGCGCCAGAGCTTGAGACGCGCCGGCACTGATGGTGCGAAGCGCCGCCAGCCCGTCGGATCCGCCATCGAGGGCACTGCGGGGTTCGTGATCGCGCACCACGGGTTCGAGACCCTCTACGGTGATGCTGGGAATGTAGGGAGGGTTGGCCACCACCAGCTCCAGCTCCCCCCACCAGGGCTTCAGCGCTTCCCACCAATCGGAGCGCATCAGGGTGAAGCGCTCCTCAACACCGGCGGCGGCCCGGTTGAGGGCCGCGAACGTTAACGCCTGATCACTGGCATCCACCGCCAGGCCCCGGCCAGCCGGCAGTGCCCTGGCCAGCGCCACCGCCAGGGCCCCACAGCCGGTGCCGAGGTCAGCCCAGCGGAGAGGGGCCCCACCTGGAGTCGGCGGGGCTAGCGCCAGTGCCAGATCAACCAGCAGCTCGGTTTCCTGCCGGGGAATCAGCACGCCGGGGCCCACCTGCAGCTCCAGATCCCTCCAGGGACAACGGCCAACCAGGTACTGCAACGGTTCGGCCGTGCGGCGGTGCCGCCGCCAGAGCTCCTCGATGCGTGCCAAGGGCTGGTCCAGCCGCAGCATCCGCTCCGGATGCAGGTGCAGGGCCTGCAGCTCGGGCCAGCGGACGCCACCACCTAGATCCAGGAGCCAGTCGAGGTCGGCTTTGGCCCCCCCGGTGCTGGCCAGGAGCGCCCGGCGCCAGGCCAAAAGGGCGAAGGCCGGCAACGCCGCGCAATCCCCTGCCGTTGATCGCTCCATCAATTCAGGCTAAGGGCAGCGGCGGATCCTTCCGCATCAGCAGCGCTGCCAGCGCAGGCCGGGCTCCGCGCGCAGCAGGCCCTGCCATTCCAGCTGGAACAAGGCCACCGCCAGTTCGCCGACAGGGCGCCCCAGCTGGAGGCTGATCTGTTCAAGGGAAGCGCCCTCCCCCACCGCCGCCAGCAACCGGTCCTGCTCGGAGCCGGCCGGATCCGCCGTGGGACGGCTGGTTGGGGTGGCGGCGCCGAAACCTTGGGCGAGGGCGAGGGGGCCCGGCCCCAGGAAGGCCACCAGATCCTCAGGCGCCAGCAGCGGGGTGGCGCCCTGGCAGAGCAGGCGATTGCTGCCCAGAGCCGCATGGCGCCCGGCATCACCCGGCACCACCCAGAGGGGCAGGCCCTGCTCCCAGGCATAGGAGGCGGAATGGAGCGCGCCACTATCCGGCGGGCACTCCACCACCACCACCGCCGCCGCCAGCGCCACCAGCAGACGGTTGCGGCCGGCGAAATTGCCGCGGTGAACCGGCGCCCCCGGGGGGTGTTCACTCAACAGCAGGCCACGACAACCCACCGCCCGCTGCAGGGGACCGTGGTGCTGGGGATATACCCGCTCCAGCGGCGTGCCCAGCACCCCCACCGGAGCGCCATCCCCGGCCAGGCAGCCCCCATGGACGGCCCCATCGATCCCCTCCGCCAGTCCACTCACCACCGGCCAGCCGGCCTGGGCGAGGGCCAGCCCGAGGGCCCGGGCCATCGCCAGCCCGTGGGGCGAGGGCCGGCGCGTGCCCACCACCGCCACCGCCCGTCGCCGCGCCAGCAGGCTCCAGAGGCTGCCCCGGCCCTGCCACCAGAGCCCAAGGGGCGGCCGCTCCAGGGCGCTGATGGCGGCGGGCCAGCGGCCATCACCAGGCAACAGCACCCGCCGATCCACCCGGGGATCCAGCAGCAGGCGAGGCAGCGGATCCACCCCCCACTGTCCCCGGAACCGCTCCACCCCCGGCACCAGGCCGGCGTGCCAACCCGGCAGCCGCGCGAATCCAGCTGAAGGCAGCCGCCAGGCCGCGGCCAACCCTCCGCAGCCCCGCTCCAGGGAGCGGAGCCGCACCCATCCCAACCCCGGGCATCGGCTCCACAACAACCACCAGAGGCGCTGATCCCGATGCCAGGGAACCGATCCGAAGGCGAACGCACCACCAGCAGCGGCCCCGAGAGGCAGCCCGCCGGAGCCCTCAGCCCCAACTCCCGCATCCCCCGCCGGCAGGGGCAACCGGCCCGGACCACCGCCGGACGCGGGAAAACGGCCCATCAGCAGATCCCCCATGAACAACCCCCATCAGCAGAGTCCAATCAGCAGCAGGCAATCAACAGAGCCCCAGCAGCAGAGACCCACAGCAAAGTCCCGCAACAAGACCCTGCGCCCACCACCAGTACATTTGTATTATTGCACAGGCCCGGCCACCAGGTCGGCCACCGCCCGCTCCAGGTCCTCCGGCAGCCGGCGCAGCAGCCGGGGCGGCCGCCCCGGACCCTCCATCGCCACCGCCACCAGCTCCACCCGGGCCTCGGCGGCCACCCCACCGGCGCCATCGAGCAGCAGGCTCCGCCAGGGAAGCTTCACCCCCCGCCGGGGCAGAGCCTGGCTGCGGATCTCCACCTGATCGCCGTGCCGCAGGGCCTGGCGATAGTCGATCGCGAGCGACACCACCGGCAGCTCCAGCCCCCGGCCCGCCAGATCGCTGTAGGCCAGGCCCACCGCCGCCAGGGCCTCCACCCGGGCCTCCTCCAGCCAGGCCACATAGGCGCCGTGCCACATCACCCCGGCATGGTCGGTGTGCTGGGGCAGCACCCGACGCCGCAGGCACCAGCCCCGATTCAGGAAGGAGTCCACTGCCGTCGCCAATCCCGGCGCGTTCTCAGGAGTGGGCGGTCGTGGCGAAGCTGGCATGGGGAAGAACGCCGGAGTGAGGACGCAAGCCTGCGGGGGGCCGACCGCAGGTTGCAGCGAGGTGGATACGAAGGTGAGAACCTGCCAGTCCCCAGACCAGGCTGCATCAAGCTCTTCACAGGGTTGGTGGGATCGCTGGAAATCGGCCATAGGCTGGCCCCGGCCGCCCGACCAATCCGTGTTCCGCAACCTTCTGATCGCCGATTCCGGCACTGGCCATGTCGAAGAGATGGTGCGCACCTTGCGTGCCATCCCCCCCTGCCGTCAGGCCCGCATCAACCTGCTCCACGTGGTGACCGAACAGGGTGGCGATAGCTTCCGCGACCATCGCGACAAGGCCGATGCCCTGGTGGCCGAAGCCGTGGCGCGGATGGGCCTTGAACCCGGTGAAGTGAACACGATCGTGCGGGAGGGCGACACCAAGCAGACCGTCCTGAAGGTGGCTGATGAGCTCGATGCCGACCTGATCGTGATGGGCTCGCGGGGCCTTGGCCGCCTCCAATCGATCCTGGCCAACAGCGCTAGCCAGTATGTGTTCCAGCTCTCCACGCGCCCGATGCTGCTGGTGCGCGACGACCTCTACATCCGGGCGATCAACCGGCTGCTGGTGACCGTGGATGGCACCGGTGTGGGGGACGACGCGATTCGCCTGGCCTGCGAACTGGTGGCTTCAATCCCCGGGGGCAGCCTCACCGGATTGCATGTCACCCGCCAAGACATCACCCCCTCCCGGGGGGGGCGCAGCCCAGCTGACGAGGTGCTGGACAAGGCGGTGCAGCGGGCGCGCAGCTTCGGTGTCACGATGCAACCGATCCACCGGACCGGGGACATCGGCCGCACGGTGTGCGACACCGCCGAGGAGATCAAAGCGGATCTTGTTGTGATCGCCTCCCAGGACCGCCGCCCCCTCGTGGCGAAGGCCTTGGTGGACCTGGATCGGTTACTGGGAAGCTCGGTGAGCGATTACATCCGGGTCCACGCCCAGGCCCCGGTGCTGCTGGTCAGAGAGCCGGAAGGCAGGCGTTGAGCTAGGCCCTCCGCCAAGAACCAGGGGAACCGGGCAAGCTCCGGTTCCTCGCTGGGGGTCTCTGCCTGAGGGGATTGAAGACAGACGCTGGCCCTCAGCCTCCCTGGCGGCTGCTGGTCTGGATGTAGAGAACGATCAGGAACACGGCCGGAACCAGAACGAACAGCAGGCTGGCGACAAAGCCGAGATCGTTGGTTTCCATGGCGACGAGGGGGTCGGACTGCGGGGTTCCGGAGGGACCGTATCACCGCTGCTCGGGGGGTTCCTCGCCAACTTCATCGCTCGTTGCGGATGCGATGTCGCTGCCCGCGACCTCCCGGGGAGCCCCAGGCTGGTCCTCCTCTGGGGAAAAGTCCGCTTCGGCGGCCGGGGGCTCGGGCCAGGCGGTGGGTCCCGGCGGCAGGGGGCGGGCCAGGGCGCCCTCCAGCAGGGGGGCCAGGCCGGCCTCCCCGGCCTGGGGACGGGTCACCACCAGCACGGAATGCTCCACCAACGCCTGGCAGGCCAGCCGCCAAGTCTGGGGTCGCCGCATCAGCTTGCGGTCCTCCACCCCGGTGCGAGGGCTGAGGGCCACCGCCGATCCGGCCGGCACCACGTCCACGAAGCAGGTGATGCACTGGCCGCAGCCACCGCAGTTCCCCAGCTTTCCCTTGAGGCCATAGAGCTCGATGCCCTCACGCATGGCCACCTCCCGCAGGTTCTCGCCGGGGTAGCACTCCACATCGCGGCCCTCCCGCACAAACCGGATCACAGGCATGGGAACAACCGCACGGAAACTCCCATCTTGGAATCCCGCAGTTGCGGTCCGTAACCAGAGCCCCCGTGAAGCCGGTGGCAACGCCTACGATCACCACCACACCCAGACTTGACCCCCATGGGATTGCCCTGGTACAGGGTGCACACGGTCGTCATCAACGACCCGGGCCGCTTGCTCGCCGTGCACCTCATGCATACCGCTTTGGTTGCCGGCTGGGCCGGCTCCATGGCGCTGTATGAGCTCGCCATCTTCGACCCTTCCGATCCTGTCCTCAACCCGATGTGGCGGCAGGGCATGTTCGTGATGCCCTTCATGGCGCGCCTCGGCGTGACCGGCAGCTGGAGCGGCTGGAGCATCACTGGGGAAACCGGGGTAGACCCCGGCTTCTGGAGCTTCGAAGGCGTAGCCGCCGCCCACATCATCTTCAGTGGGCTGCTCTTCCTAGCGGCCATCTGGCACTGGACCTACTGGGATCTCGAAATCTGGCAGGACCCGCGCACCGGTGAGCCGGCCCTCGACCTGCCCAAGATCTTCGGCATCCACCTGCTGCTCGCCGGCCTCGGCTGCTTCAGCTTCGGAGCCTTCCATCTCACGGGCGTGTTCGGTCCCGGCATGTGGGTCTCCGACCCCTACGGAATCACAGGCCACCTCGAGAAGGTTCAGCCGTCCTGGGGACCTGAGGGCTTCAACCCCTTCAACCCCGGCGGCATCGTGGCCCACCACATCGCTGCCGGCATCGTGGGGATCATCGCCGGCATCTTCCACATCACCACCCGGCCGCCCGAACGCCTCTACAAGGCCCTGCGGATGGGCAACATCGAAACCGTTCTGGCCAGTGCCATTGCGGCCGTGTTCTTCGCCGCCTTCGTGGTCGCTGGAACCATGTGGTACGGCGCCGCTGCCACGCCGATCGAACTGTTTGGCCCCACTCGCTACCAGTGGGACCAGAGCTACTTCAAGACCGAGATCAACCGTCGCGTTCAGACCGCGATCGACAACGGCTCCAGCCGCGAGGAGGCCTGGGCCAGCATCCCCGAGAAACTGGCCTTCTTCGACTACGTCGGCAACAGCCCGGCTAAGGGCGGTCTGTTCCGGGTGGGCCCGATGGTGAACGGTGATGGCCTGCCCACCGGTTGGCTGGGTCACATCAGCTTCACCGATAAGGAGGGCCGCGAACTTGAAGTGCGGCGTCTGCCCAACTTCTTCGAGAACTTCCCGGTGGTTCTCCAAGATGAAACCGGTGTAGTGCGCGCCGACATCCCCTTCCGCCGAGCTGAAGCGAAGTACGCCTTTGAACAACAAGGTGTGAAGGCCACCGTCTACGGCGGCGCTCTCAACGGCCAGACCTTCACCGATCCCGCCGATGTGAAGCGGTTGGCCCGCAAGGCCCAGCTGGGTGAAGCCTTCGAATTTGATCGCGAGAAGTACCACTCCGACGGCACCTTCCGCAGTTCGCCCCGTGGCTGGTTCACTTTCGGCCACGCCACCTTCGCCCTGCTCTTCTTCTTCGGCCACATTTGGCACGGTGCCCGCACCCTCTACCGCGATGTGTTCGCCGGCATCGATCCCGATCTGGGCGAACAGGTCGAATTCGGTCTGTACCAAAAGCTGGGCGACCGCTCCACCCGCCGTCTGCCCCAGGGTTACGTGCCCCCGGCAGGCTCCACCCTCAGCTGAGGCCAGGCTCCGGCCTGCCTACGCTGACCACCGGTCCTTGCCCTCCCCTATCGAGAACTCCCCATGGAGAGCTTTGCCTACATCCTGATTCTGGCCCTGGCCATTTCCACCCTGTTCTTCGCCATCGCCTTCCGCGATCCCCCGAAGATCGGCAAGTGAATGAACGGATCTAACGCCATCCCAGCCCCTGCTCCGCAGGGGCTTTTTTGCTGATCTTGCAGCCGATACGGCGCGCCTCCCTTCTCAAGCCGCGAATCAATGTCTACACTCGGTCAACAAGCCTGAGAGTCGGGCATGCAATGCCCCTCCTGCCAACACACCGATAGCCGGGTGCTTGAGTCCCGTGCAGCCGATTCTGGGCGGAGCGTGAGAAGAAGGCGCGAATGCCTCAACTGCGATTTTCGCTTCACTACTTACGAGCGGGTCGAAACCGTGCCGATCACGGTGGTGAAGCGCAATGGCTGCCGGGAAACCTTCAATCGCGCCAAACTGCTGCACGGCCTGCTGAGGGCATGCGAGAAAACCGGCCTCGAGCCTGCCCGCCTTGAGGGGGTTGTGGATGAGATCGAAGTCACCCTCCAGCAACGCAGCAGCCGCGAGGTGAGCAGTAACGAGATCGGTGAACTGGTGCTTGAGCAGCTGCGGGGCATGAGCGAGGTGGCCTACGTGCGTTTCGCGTCCGTTTATCGGCAATTCCGCAGCGTGAGTGATTTCGTAGCCACCCTTGAGGGGCTGGGCAGCGGCGAGGCGGCCGGAGTTGCCGGCAAGGAGCCTCTGGCCGTGGCGGTCTGAAACCCGTAAATCTCGGGGGCCCTGCGTCTGAGTAGAGTGTGTGGTCGCGTACGTGCTGCTGGCGGGCAGCCGCGGCGCTTTCCTTCGCACTGCCAGCGGCAGACCGCCAACGCTCCATGACCGTGACCCCCACCAGCCCCAGCCCCGAGATCGACGCCCTGGCCGCCGAGGTCGCCAGCGACGAGGCGGAAGCCGATTTCGACCTGGAGATACCGGAGGAGGTTCCCTCCGCCGATGCCTCCAGCAGCCGGGGTGCCGGTCGTGATAGTGAAGGCGTGGGATTCACCCTCGAAGACTTCGCCTCGCTGCTGAGCAAGTACGACTACAACTTCAAGCCTGGCGACGTCGTCAACGGCACCGTGTTCGCGCTCGAATCCAAGGGCGCCATGATCGACATCGGCGCCAAGACCGCCGCCTTCATGCCCCTCCAGGAGGTTTCGATCAACCGGGTCGAGCACCTCTCCGACGTGCTTGAGCCCGGCGAGGTGCGCGAATTCTTCATCCTCAGCGAGGAAAACGAAGACGGCCAGCTCACCCTTTCGATCCGCCGCATCGAATATCAGCGCGCCTGGGAACGGGTGCGCCAACTCCAGAAAGAAGACGCCACCATCTATTCAGAAGTGTTCGCCACCAACCGCGGCGGCGCCTTGGTGCGGGTGGAAGGACTGCGGGGCTTCATCCCCGGCAGCCACATCAGTACCCGCAAGGCCAAGGAGGAGCTGGTGGCCGATTTCCTCCCCCTCAAGTTTCTGGAGGTGGACGAGGAGCGCAACCGCCTGGTGCTCAGCCATCGCCGCGCCCTGGTGGAACGGAAGATGAACCGCCTCGAGGTGGGCGAAGTGGTGCTCGGTACCGTCCGGGGCATCAAGCCCTATGGCGCCTTCATCGATATCGGCGGCGTGAGCGGCCTGCTGCACATCTCGGAAATCAGCCACGAGCACATCGAGACCCCACACACGGTGCTCAATGTGAACGACCAGATGAAGGTGATGATCATCGACCTCGACGCCGAGCGGGGCCGCATCTCCCTCTCCACCAAGGCCCTCGAGCCGGAGCCGGGCGACATGCTCAGTGATCCCCAGAAGGTGTTCGACAAGGCCGAAGAGATGGCCGCCCGCTATAAACAGATGTTGCTCGAGCAGGCCGAGGAAGGCGAACCGCTGGGTGTGACCCTCGACTGAGCCCCGGCGGCATTCCCCTCTCTATCCCCGTTCCCTTCACCCGGCGGCCCCTGGCTGCCGGGTTTTTCCTGGCCATGGCCCACCTGCTGCTGCGCGGCGTCCCCCTCGGCCCTCCCACCGGGGGCATCTCCAGCATCGATGCCGTCCTCTTCGACAAGGACGGCACCCTGAGCCACAGTGAGGCCATGCTCCAGGCCCTGGCGGCGGCCCGGGTGGACTGCGCTCTGGCCCTGGCCGACCTGGAGGCACGCTCACCGGAGGGACATCGCGAACTCAGAGATCTGCTGGAGCGGGCTTACGGCCTCCGCGCAAGCGGCATCCATCCCGGTGGCATCACCGCTGTTGCGGCCCGGGACCACAACCTGATCGCCACGGCCACGGCCCTCGCCCAGGTGGGCCTCAGTTGGCCCGATTCCCTCGCCATCGCCGAGGACACCTTCCACCAGACCGATCGCCTCCATGGCGCCGGAGGAGCAAGCCCTCCTCGCCCCACCGAAGGACTCCCCGACCTGCTGGATCGCCTCCAGCGTGCTGGCCTGCGATGCGCCGTGATCAGCAATGACCATGAGGATGGTATCCGGGGCTTTCTCCAGCGCCACGACCTGGAGCACCGCTTCGAGCGGGCCCTCTGGAGCGCCGAGCACCACCCCCGCAAACCCGCCGCCGGGGCGGTGCATGGTCTCTGCACCGAGCTGGGGGTGCAGCCCGGACGCTGCGCCCTGATTGGCGACGCCGACAGCGATCTGCGCATGGCCCGCGCCGCCGGCGTGCCGGTGGTGATCGGCTATCGCGCCGGCTGGGAGCAGCCCCCCGTGCTGGAACCCGGCTGGCCTGAGCTGCACCACTGGGATGAGCTCAAAGCGGCGGCGGATTGAACGGGAGGCGATGGTGCACCGACAGGTCCCGATCCGCCCAAGGTCGTGTCCATCACCACATGGCACCGGCGGGGTCGGGTCATAAACTGACGTTCCGCTAGGTCAGCAGCGCCCATGAGCCGTTACGTCTTCACCTCGGAATCCGTCACGGAAGGGCACCCCGACAAGATCTGCGACCAGGTGAGCGACGCCGTTCTGGACGCGGTGCTCGCCCAGGATCCCGCCAGCCGGGTGGCCTGCGAAACCGTCGTGAACACTGGCCTCTGCCTGATCACCGGCGAGATCACCACCAACGCCCGGGTGGATTTCAACAGCCTGGTGCGGGGTGTGATCGAGCAGATCGGCTACAGCGGAGCCCGGGCCGGCGGCTTCGATGCCCGCAGTGCCGCCGTGTTGATCGCCCTCGACCAGCAGTCTCCCGACATCGCCCAGGGGGTGAACGAGGCCGACGACCATGACGGCGATCCGCTCGATCTGATCGGGGCCGGCGACCAGGGGATCATGTTCGGCTACGCCTGCGATGAAACGCCGGAGCTGATGCCCCTGCCGATCAGCCTGGCCCACCGGCTGGCAAGGAAGCTGGCAGAGGTGCGCCACAACGGCAGCCTCGGCTACCTCCTGCCGGACGGCAAGACCCAGGTGAGCGTGGTCTACGAGAACGACCAGCCGGTGGCGATCGACACCATCTTGATCTCCACCCAGCACGAGGCCGAGATCGATGGAGTGTCGGAGGAGAAGGCCGTGCGGGACCGCATCGCCGCCGATCTCTGGACCAACGTGGTGCTGCCGGCCACCGCCGATCTGGTGCTCAAGCCCGACCAGGCCAGCACCCGCTTTCTGGTGAACCCCACCGGCAAGTTCGTGGTGGGCGGTCCCCAGGGTGATGCGGGCCTCACCGGCCGCAAGATCATCGTGGACACCTACGGCGGCTACGCCCGCCACGGCGGCGGTGCTTTCTCCGGTAAGGATCCCACCAAGGTGGACCGATCCGCCGCCTACGCCGCCCGCTACGTGGCCAAGGCCCTGGTGGCTGCCGGCTTGGCCCGCAAGGCCGAAGTGCAGCTCAGCTACGCCATCGGCGTGGCCCGCCCGGTGAGCATCCTGGTGGAAACCTTCGGCACCGGCCAGCTCAGCAACGACGACCTGACAGCCCTGGTGCAGGAGCACTTCGACCTGCGGCCCGGGGCGATCATCACCACCTTCGGCCTGCGCGATCTGCCCCAGCAGCGTGGAGGGCGCTTCTATCAGGATGTGGCCGCCTATGGCCACTTCGGCCGCTCCGACCTCCAACTGCCCTGGGAGGACGTGACCGTGGTGGCGGCCAACCTGCGCCAGGCCACCGCCAGCCGGGTCGGCAGCCCGGCCTGAGCCTGGCCCACCTGCTTCCTGCTCGTCTCCCACCAGCCACCGATGCCCCAAACCCTGGGCCTGGGCCTCGACCTTGGCACCAGCGGTGCCCGGCTCGCCCTCATGGAGGAGACCGGGGATGCACCAGCCGCGCTCCGGTGGGAGCAGGCCATCCCCTATCCCGGCCGCTTCGAGGATCCCGAAGGCTGGCTCCGGGCCCTGTCCACCCTGGTGGCCGCCCTGCCCCAGCAGGAACGGCAACGGGTGGGTGCCATCGCCATTGATGGAACCTCCGGCACCTTGCTGCTCTGCAGACCCGATGGCTCCCTGCCTGGGGCTGAACTGGCCAGCGCGCTCCCTTATCACCACGCCAGCCCCAGCCAGCAGGCTGCGGCGTCGGACCTGGTGAACCACCAAGGTCCGGCGGCCAGTGCCAGCGGCAGCCTGGCCCGCGCCCTGGAGTTCCTGGAGCGCGCCCGGGCCGCAGGGATCGATGGACCCCTGTGGCTGCGTCATCAGGCCGACTGGCTGATGGGCTGGCTCCTGGGAAACTGGCGCTGGGGGGAGGAGGGCAACAACCTGCGCCTCGGCTGGGACCTGCGAAAACAGCGTTGGAGCGGCTCCATCGCCAGCCAGAGCTGGGCCGCCGGCCTGCCGGAGATCTGCCCCAGCGGAAGGGTGCTGGGGCCCCTGGGTGCCGATGCCGCCGCCCAGCTCAACCTTTCGCCCCGCTGCCAGGTGGTGGCCGGCAGCACCGATGCCAACGCGACCGTGCTGGCGGCCGATCCGCTGCCCGGCGATGGCATCACCGTGCTGGGCACCACCCTGGTGCTCAAGCAATTCGTGCCGGAACCCCTACAAGGCCCCGGGCTCAGCTGTCACCGGATCGGCGGCCGCTGGTTGGTCGGGGGAGCCTCCAATGCGGGTGCTGGAATCCTCCGCCGCTTCTTCAACGACGCCCAGATCGCCGCCCTCAGCCGCCAGATCGACCCCAGCCAACCCACCGGCCTGACCCTGCGGCCGCTTCTCGGCACCGGCGAGCGCTTCCCCCTGGATGATCCAACCCTGGAAGCGGTGCTGGAGCCCCGTCCCGTGGGCGACGCCCGCTACCTCCAGGCCCTGCTGGAGGGACTGACGGCCATTGAGCGCCAGGGGTGGAAACGGCTGCGGGAACTGGGCGCCCCGGCGGTGCAGCGGGTGATCAGCCTGGGGGGAGGGGCCCAGAACCCCCAATGGCGCCAGCTACGCCAGCAGGCCCTGGGGGTGCCGGTACTGAACCGTCCCCAGCTTTCGGCGGCCCGCGGAATGGCCCGGCTCGCCCTGGATGCTCTGCAGGGGAGTGAACCTGCAGCCTGATCCCCCCAGTGGATCGCCCGCCAGGGCAGCGGCAGAGCTGGCCTCGATGGTGCTTGAGCGGTGCGCGTCTTCCGTGAGGTTTGAAGAGAAGCCAATCCGCGTGAAACCGATCCGCAGCGCCTGAACTCCTCCGCCCCCCGCTGGCGGGGCGAAGCCTAGGTCTCCTGCAGGATCGGACCACCCCGGCCAGGATGGGCCATCCCCCCACACCACCCACCCCATGCCGGCTCCCCTGGGCGAACGCCTGCGCACCGTTGTTTCGATGGCCCTGTTCCTGGTGCTGGCGGGCTACGTGGGATTCAGCGCGATCCGCCTCGGCCTGCTGCTCTGGCAGCGGTTTGCCCCGGCCTGATCCCAGAATCGGCTCAGAACCGCCCGAACCCCCATGGCCGCCGACCCCCTCACTCCCGCCGTGAGCGATCGGATCTGCCGACACATGAACGATGACCACGCCGGTGCCGTGCTGTCCTATGCACGCCACTACGGCGGCATCACAGGCGCCCGCCAGGCCCGCATGCTGGCGGTGGGTCCCGATGCCATGCGCCTTGAGGTGGATGGCACCCCTGTTGAGGTGCCCTTCGACCATTCCCTAACGGACAGCGAGGACGCCCACCGCACCTTGGTGGCGATGCTGCGCGCCCTGCCCCAGGACGAGGCTCCCGCTCCCGGGGCCTGACCCTGGCGTCCAGGCCTGGGAAGGCTGAAGACGCGTGTCTGGCCGGGCCGGCGATGCTCCCCTTGCGATGGTTCCTGATCACCCCCTGTCCCCTCTGTGGCCAAGACCCGGAAGGGCCGAAGCCGGCACCGGGCCACGCGTGCCCGGCCTGTTGTGAGCGGTTGGAGCTTCCTGAGGAGGGCCTGATGGGCGCCGATCCCCTTCCCTGGTGGGGGGCAGGACGTTACGGCGGGGGCCTTCGCCATCTCCTGCTCGACCTGCGCCGCCGGCCCCGGATCGAAGCGGTGGCCGCCCTGGCGCGGGGAACGCGGCGTGCCCTGGCCAGAACAGTCGACCCGCGGCGGCTGCGTACATCGTGCGAGCGCCCCCTACTGGTGCCGATCCCGAGCTGGAAACGGCGCGCCAATCCCCTACCTCCCCTGTTCTGCCGTGCCCTCGAACGCGGGGGCGACTTCCGGCGCCTGGATCTGCTGGAGCGCTCCCGGCCCGTGCTGGGTCAGCATCACTTGGGCCGGAAGCTGCGCATCGCCAACCAAGCCGGCGCCTTCCGCTGCCTGCGCCCGCCTGGGCCAGGGGAAGCCCGCCGCCGTCCCGTGCTGATTGTGGACGACATCCTCACCACCGGAGCCACGGCCAGCAGCGCCGCCCGCTGCCTGGCCGCGGCGGGCTGGCGCGTGGAGGGGGTGCTCTGCCTGGCCCGAACCGAGGCCCGGGAGGCGGAACGGGCGGTGCCTTAAGATCGCTCGGTCGCTAAGGCGACGGGCCGGGATAGCTCAGTTGGTAGAGCAGGCGATTGAAAATCGCCGTGTCCCCAGTTCAAATCTGGGTCCTGGCATCACCCTCCGCTTCCAACGCCCCCAGGGGCAGGTAGCGGCAGACTCCCACCGGTTGAGCCGCGATGCAGCCAGCGCCTCCCCCATCGGATCGCCTCTTCAACAACGCCGATAGCTTCGCCCAGGTCTTCGATGAAACCTGGAATCGCCTCAGCAGCGGCCACGCCACCGGTAGCGGCGGTAGCGAGGCCCTACTGGAGGCCGTGCTGGCCCAAGTGGCAAGCCACCCCTTTGCCCAGGATGATCCGGCCATGGCCCGCCAGGTGGGGGAATTCCGCATCCGCCTGCTCGGCCTGTAGCTTGCCCAGGCGGCTTGCCGGTTGTGGCCATGGACAACTCCCTCGCCCGGTTGGTGCGGATGCTGAGCGCCGGCTTCAGCAACGAGCGCCAGGCCTTTGAGAATCCCCCCCTCTTCGCCCACATCCTGGTGAAGCTGCGGCCCCTGCCCCAGCTGACGCCGGGATCACTCCTCCTGGAGCAGTCCTATGCCATCAACCCGGTGGCCCCTTACCGGATCCGGGTGCTGCGACCGGAGCGGCGCGATGGGCAGCTGATCATCCACAACCAGGCGCTCCATGACGAGCAGCGCTTCTGGGGAGCCGTGGAGGATGGCGAACGGCGCGCCGCCATCCAGGAACACGACCTGCGGCTGCTGGAGGGCTGCACCTATGAGGTGCGGGAAGAGGGAGAGGGCTTCGTGGGCGAAGTGGAACCCGGTTGCCGTTGCCTGGTGGAGCGCAAGGGAGCCACCGCCTATCTGGTGAGCAGCTTCACCCTGCTCCCCGGCCGGATGGAAACGATCGACCGGGGCCATGACCCCCAGACCCACGAGCAGCTGTGGGGGGCCCTGGCGGGATGTTTTGAATTCGCCCAGACCCACGACTACAGCGATGAGATCCCGGCGGCCTGGCAGGAGGCCTTCAGGGCCTGAGGCCAGGGATCACGACCATGAAGGAGCTTTGAGCTTCATCGCGATGCCGGAGCAAAACCGGAACTTGGCTTTAACTTTCACGCCGGCCTTAATCTCTCCCGCCATGCCCCTCCCCCTGCTCAGGACGCCCCCGGTGACCAACAACGCCCGGGTGCGCAGCTTCAGCCTTGGCAGCGATGAAACTCCCCGCCGCTCGGCCGCAAAGGGTCTGGTCAGCGCCGCCGCGCTGGATGACCAGATCGAGCAGGCCTATCGCCAGATCTACTTCCACGCCTTCAAGGTCGACCGCGAGCCGGTGCTGGAATCAAGGCTGCGCAGCGGCCAGATCAGCGTGCGTGAATTTGTGCGCGGCCTGCTCCATTCCAACAAGTTCCGCGACGACTTTTACCGCTGCAACAGCAACTACCGCATGGTCGATCAGATCGTCGGCCGGGTTTTGGGGCGGCCGGTGCATGGTCAGCAGGAAAGCATTGCTCTTTCGATCCTGCTGGCCCAGCAGGGTGTGGGTGGTCTGGCGGATCATCTGCTGGATTCCCAGGAATACCGCGACGCCTTCGGCGATGACACCATTCCCCATCAGCGCTCACGGGTGCTGCCGGGCCGTCGCCTCGGTGATCTGCCGTTCAACCAGCAGGCTCCCCGCTACGACGCCTATTGGCGGGAAACCGCTGCCCGCCGTGCCCCCGCCGGCCGAGGAACGGCCTGGACCCCGAGCGGCAGCGACAGCTTCAACCTGCCCCGGCCGGAATGGCTGGCGGATGCCCCCTCCCCCCTGGCCCGCAAGATCTGGCAGGGTCTGGTCACGGCAGGTGGTTTCGGCCTGACGGCCTTCGTGCTCTACGTCGCCGCCACCATGCTCAGCACCCGCGCCGCGGGTTGATCGGCGCCTGGAGCGCTCAGGCGATCCGCTCGTCCATGAACGGCTGCTCCCCTTCGTCGTAGAAGGGGTCCGGATCCGGGCTCCCCTCCTGGGGATCGGGATCCGGCCAGTCGTGGGAATCCTGGGCCGCCCCGGAACCGAGAACCTGCAGGCGGCCCATCGTCCGGGCGGGCACGGCAGCGGCACGGTCAAAGCCGGCGAGCAGCGACTCGATCCGCAACAAGCGCTGCGCCGATTCCTCAAGTCGGCGTTCGAGGGCTGCGGCCGCCTCGCCGGAAGCCCCATCGGAGAGATCCCGGGCGGCGAGCCGGTCCTCCTGAAGCACCAACCGCTCCTCCAACTCGAGCATCCGGTAGGTGATGGTTTCCATCAGTTCGGAGAGCCGCTCGATCTGGTCGGCCAGCCGGATGGATCCGGCAGGAGAGTCGGAGGCTGGGGCCATGGCAGGCGGCCGCGGGCCGAAGGGGTTGGCCGGATGGTATCGACACTGTCACGACCTGCCAGAGGATGGTCTCGCAGAGGCAGCGACAGGCGCAGCGGATTGGTTGTAACGATTGTAAAAACCCTGTCACGATCCCCTGGCAACCCCATAGGATCCGGCTTGCAGCCTGCGTTGGTGTCCATCCAGCTGCCCAGCCGCCGACCCCGCCGCCCGTGTTGATCCGCCAGCCCGCGGATCAGCCCGCAGCGGTAAGCGGTCGAGGAAGGGCGATGGAGACCCTGCCCCGGTTGTCCCAACCGGTTGTCACGTTCACAGGGCTCGCCTCCTCCCGGCTTCCGGCCACTTCATCCCACCGCGTCCCCCCAGGCCCCTCGCCCATGACTCTCGCCAACGCTGCCTACCTGGGCATCGAGCGTTTCTCCCTCGACCGCAACAAGGAGAACTGGAGCAACGCCACCGAAAACGACAAAGCCGTCCTGATCCGTGCTGTGTATCGGCAGGTGCTCGGCAACCAGTACGTGATGTCCTCGGAGCGACTCGAGGGTCCTGAGTCGCTGTTCAAGCGCGGCTATCTGAGCGTGCGGGAATTCGTGCGCCAGGTGGCCAAGAGCGGGCTGTACAAGGCGAAGTTCTTTGAGAGCACCAATCCCTACCGCTTCATCGAGCTGAACTTCAAGCATCTGCTGGGCCGGGCTCCCCAGAACAAGGCCGAGATGCTGCACCACTTCACCATCCTGCAGGAGCAGGGCTACGACGCCGAGATCGATTCCTACCTCGATAGCGCCGAATACCAGAATCGTTTCGGCGAAGAGGTGGTTCCCTACATCCACGGCTGGGACTACTCCGCTGGTCAGCAGGGCCTGCAGTTCTCCTACATCCTCCAGCTCACCCGCGGCGGCGCCGGCGCCTCCGTGCGCGGTGACCTGCTCAAGAACCAGTCCCGCCTGAATCCCGCCGTCCACAGCGAATCACCGCTACCGGTGGTGAGCCCCAACGCCAAGGGCAGTGCCTTCCGCAAGGTTGCCAGCGATGGCGTCACCCGCCAGGGTGTGGGCGCCGGCGAAGAGGGCCGCACCTTCCGGGTGGAAATCACGGGCTTCAACAACTACCGCCTCCATAAGCGCAGCAACCGGGTTCGCTTCATCCCCTTCAACAAACTGCTCGAGTACCAGCAGCAGATCCAGCGTGAAGGCGGTCGCATCGCCAGCATCACGCCGATCAACTGATCCAGGCCTTCTTTTCCGAACCTCCGCATTTCCCGTCATGAAGGTTTCAGCAGGCAGCCGGAGCACCGGCGTCAACAGTGATCGCCAGGTTTCGCTGGTCGTCACTGGCGTGAACAACAACGACTACTCCCGCACGGCGGATCTGGTCATGAATGTTCCGTTCAGCCGAATGAACGAGACTATGCGTCTGGTCAATTCCATGGGCGGCAAGATCACCAGCGTGGTCGTCACCGGTGGGTCTGGCGCGGCTGGCAGCCAGGCGGTCGCCCCCCGCAAGGGCGGCGGACGCAAGAAGGATTGATCCAGGTCCCAGATCCGGATCAAGTCCCCCTAGGAGCCAAGCCGGGCAAGGCCGGGCCCTGGCCTCACCAAGGTCCTTCGGGACCTTTTTTGATGGGCTGGCTGGCGACCGGTCGCGGCTGTGGCGGCGCCGGAAACCCCCTAGTAGAGCTGCGATCAGCCTGGCTTGTATCTGCGATGACCATTTGTTACGGCCGTCGCGCTCCAACCGGTCGGGATCCAACAATGGTCGGGTCGAAAGAACGATTTCGGCACCTGGTTTCCAGTGACAGTGCCAAGGCTCGAGCAGCCGCGACATCGCTCCTGGCCAACCCGGATGCGGATCGTCTTTTGATCCGAAACGGGACCCGTCCCTCGGGATCGCCCCTTTCACCCCCTTACCCACCCACTCCCGGCGGTCACCCGTCGAGACAAGGAGCCCTAAATCAATGTTCGACGCCTTCACCAAGGTCGTTGCCCAGGCTGATGCCCGCGGCGAATTCCTCAATGCCGGTCAGATTGATGCTCTCTCCGCCGTGGTGGCCGAGAGCAACAAGCGCATGGATTCCGTGAATCGCATCACCTCCAACGCTTCCAAAATCGTCACCAACGCCG
>Ga0209298_10000378_pt1 | contig 29512 bp, 25 predicted proteins | sample S_140806_EF_Meta_FD_187325 | JGI IMG/M metagenome (GOLD analysis project Ga0209298, IMG submission 187325) | Freshwater microbial communities from Lake Simoncouche, Canada to study carbon cycling - S_140806_EF_MetaG (SPAdes) (version 2) | ecosystem: Environmental > Aquatic > Freshwater > Lake ... | reverse complement strand
CAATCTCACGGGCAAACCAAGGATGAAAACCTAATGTCACCGGCAGATCACAACCATTAGCTTCATACTCAAGTGACCAACGAATTGCGTTATCTAAGATCTCATAACTTTGCGTAACAGTTGCGCTAGCAAATGGTGCTGGTAGTTCTAGATGTTGCCTGCCCCCACCGATATCCTCCCAAGAAGATAAAGCGCCATAACCAATTAAGGCGTGTGGTGGATCAAAGTTATTTGGCAGTTGATACTCATTACCTTTTTTATCTTTAATAATTCCATCTCTAATTCGGCCAGCAAAGGGAGACATTGAAAACCAACCCCAGGTTAGATCTTGTCCACGAAAGGGAACTACAAACTGCATATCCCGCCACTGAACTGAGGCAAGACGTGCTCCTTGATCTAAATCAATTGCAATTGAGATTTGATCCCCATCAATACTTAACATTTAAACAATCTCATCCCTACTAGGTGGCAATGCGCCAGTTCTAGAAACTGTAATTGCCGCAGCCTTTGCCGCCCGCTCTAGCTTTGAAATAAGTAACTTCCCACTTAAATTAGCCAAGCCCTCTTCCACAATCGCCTCAACTAAGATCGCTCCAACGGTATCTCCTGCACCCACCGTGTCCGCCACAACCACTTGCTTAGCATCAACTGAAACCTTCTCGCCCTTTCGATAACCAGATAATCCTTTGTCACCAAATGTAACAACTACTAACTCAGGTCCCATCGCAAGCCATTCATTTGCCACATCATCAATACTTTTATCTGGGTATAACCAGTAAATATCATCATCAGATACTTTTACCGCAGATGAAATTCCAATCCATCTTTCCACTTGCCTTACATACTCACCGCGATCTGCCATTACTGCCGGTCTGATATTTGGATCAAAGACAATTGGTGCAACATTTTTCACAACACTTGCCCACTTATGTAATACCGATGCGGCGGGTTCTATTGCAGTAACTAATGTGCCAATGTGGAGAAGTGATGGTTTTAAAGTAATTGGATCAGGCAGCCAATCTGGGGTGTAATCAAAGGTTGCTGTGCCATCAATTAAAAACTCATATGTGGCACCACCTGCATTATTCAATGAAACAATTGCCAGGCAGGTTGGCTTATCTGAAAACTTAACGTAATCAAGTAATACCCCATCTTGGTGTAATTGTTTAAGTGCCATCTGGCCATACATATCTGTTGAAATACCATCAACAAATTGAGTTTTAATCCCAAGCTTTGCAAGTGCCTTTGCAGTGTTTGCTGGCCCGCCACCAACTACAGCTTTTCGCTCCACCCCATCTGGAATTAAATCAATTAATACCTCACCACAGACCCAAACTTGATTACTCAAAGTAATTCACCTTTGCGTGCTAAAAACTCAGTTAATACCTCAACCCCAAGTAAGTGATCATCAACCTGCGGCAGACCACTAATTATTAACACACCAACACAGCCATCATCTTTGGTAATCAAAGGTAGTCCGCCACCATGGATTGCATGGGTCTCATCTAATAAATTATTTTCCTTATGCCAATCAATTCCTTGTTCTTCTGCCAACACTCTTTCAAACATTGATGAGTGCTTTTTTAACTTAACAACTCTGGCCTTTCTACCTATCCACCAATCATTCTCTGGTGTGGAACCTGGTAGGGATGCGTGATAAACAATCCAATCACCAACCCTTACCTCAACTGCAATTGGTAGTGATCGTTGTGTTCCTAATGATTTTGCTATCTCGCCAATTTCAATTGCTGATTTAAGGCTTAAATCAGGCAATACCAACAGCTGCTCCTCTTTTAGTAGTCCGCTACTACTAAAGCCGCCTGTGGTACTCATGCCCCTACTCTATGCCGAATCAGTTTAAATGTTAAAAAGGGTTTAGAATTACCCGCAAATGAGGTCTAAGAAAATATCACTATATGCCATTACTAGCTTTAGTAAAAACAATATCCCGTTACTCATGTGATTGCCACAGATCTGGACAATTCAAATGAATTGGAAATGAAATGAAAATTCTTCAAGTAATTGCTCGGTTAAATCTTGGTGGAACAGCAAGATATCTAATTACTTTGAATTCTGAATTAAATCAATCTGGCATCAAATCACTGATAGCTACCGGTTATGTGCAAAAGGATGAGATTGAAGATCTAGACGTGGCAGCCTTAAAGCCAATTAGAGTTAAAAACTTAGGTAGAAAAATCTCACTAATAAATGATTTTAAAGCCGCAAAACAATTACGAAAAGTTATCTTAGACACTGCTCCAGATCTAATTCATACCCACACCTTTAAAGCCGGGCTTCTAGTAAGAGTTCAGAGAAAGAAGATTGAAAAACAGTTGGGTAAGAAAATTAGGTTTGTTCATACTTACCATGGTCACCTTTTTGATGACCCTGAGTTCAAAGGAATTAAATCAATTATGGTTAAAATGGTTGAAAAAAGCTTATCGAAAAGTAGCGATCAGTTAATTACAGTTGGTGAGAAAGTTAGAACAGATCTAGATAGCAGAAAAATTCGGGCAAAGAGAAAAACTGTATCTATTCAGCCATCAGTTAAACCATTAAAGCTGATAAGTAAAAATATGGCTCTTAAGAAATATAAAGTTAAAGATACAAAAAGAATTAGAGTGCTCTGGCTTGCCAGAGTTACCGGGGTGAAAAATCCACAACGAGCAGTTGAGATTGCCAAATTAATGCCACAAATCGATTTTTACCTTGCCGGTGGTGGAGATTTGCTAGAGAAGATAAAAAATCAGGCACCAAGTAATCTAAAAGTTCTGGGTTGGCAAGATGCTAAATCGATACTATCCATTGCAGATATATTCTTATCAACAAGTGAAAATGAGGGAATGCCAATTGCTTTAATCGAGGCTCAAATTGCAGGCATTCCAGTTGTTGCCACAAATGTTGGCTCAGTATCTGAAGTCGTAATTAATAACAAAACCGGCTTTGTGTGTGGCAAATCTAACGAAGAGTTAACCAAAGCGATTAGCAAATTAGCTGAAAGTAAAAGTTTGCGTACTAGGTTTGGTAAAAATGGTAAGGCCCAGGCATTAAAGATCTTCTCTGAAAAGCAGTTAATTTCTGCTCACAAAGAGCTGTATTTAAAACTAAAGTACTAACTACAACTGATTAACGCCAGCAATACTTCCAGTGCAATCAAACACTATTGGTGCAGATTTAATTACGCTATCAACGGATAAATCACTGTGGTGAACAGCTACAACAGTTAAATCAAAACTATTTGGCGCAAGTGGCGTGCTTTTAGCACCGTTGTATTCCTTAACAACACCATCATGAAAGACAACATTTGCTCCACTATTTTTAAGCTCTTTAAGCAAAACTAGTGATGGGCTCTCCCGCAAATCAGTTACATCAGCCTTATAGGAGATTCCAACAATGCAAATCTTTTTATCCTTCAAATTACTAACTAACAACTCTTTTAACCTTTGTAATACATAAAGCGGCATCTGCTGATTCACCAAGTTAGCCTGCCGGATAAATTTAGCAGGAGCTCCTAACTGTTCTGCTTTTTGAGCCAAATAAATAGGATCAATTGGTATGCAATGACCACCTACGCCTAAACCAGGATTAAATCTCATGAAACCAAATGGTTTAGTTGCAGCGGCTGCAATTACCTCATTAGCTGAAATTCCTAACTTGCTGCTTATCTGAGCTAATTCATTTACAAGTGCAATATTGACCTGTCTAAATGTGTTTTCAAATAACTTAGCACTCTCTGCTACCTCAGGGGATGAAACAGAGGTGACATGATCACAAATTGATTTATAGAACTCCATCGCAGCTGTTGTGGATTGTTCATTTATTCCAGCTAGAATTCTGGGCGTATTTTTGATGTTCCATTGATTGTTTGCTGGATCAATTCGCTCAGGAGCTGAGGCGTATAAGAATTGCGAGTTATTCACTTTTTCTATTTCAGTAATTACGATTTCACGTAATGTGCCTGGGAATGAGGTTGATTCATTAATTACAAGTGCGCCTTTGGTAGCATTTTTTGCAATTAGTTTTGAGGCCTGTATCAAATAAGATAAATCTGGCTGATTACTCTCATCCAATGGTGTGGGAACGGCAATGATGTAGGCATCTTGATCTTTTAGATCTGCCTCATTATTGGTTGGGTGATAACTATTTAAGTTACTTTCTTTTTCTCTAAGATGACTAATAAGTTTTGGATTTGTATCAAAGCCAATTACATTATGTCCGGCTTTTGCTGATGCAATAGCTAATGCAGAGCCAACATAGCCTTGACCAATAATTGCAATCTTCACCTATATAGATTACCCAAGTTGTTTAACTCCCTGCCAACTATCGGTGATAATTTCACTCAAAGTTGCCTTGGGTTTCCACCCTAGATCATTAATAGCTTTATCAATTGCCGCCACTAATACAGCAGGATCCCCGGCTCTAGGCTCTGATATAAGTTGATTTAACTTAACTCTAACTACCTTCTCAATCTCACCTATTACCGCAAAAACTGAATATCCAACCCCAGAGCCTAAGTTAAATACTTTATTCATCCCTGCCTCTAGCCTGGTAAGAGCAAGTAGGTGGGCATAAGCCAGATCTACTACATGTAAATAATCTCTAACGCAGCTGCCATCTTTAGTCGGCCAATTATTTCCATAAACTTCAATCTGATTATTTCCTTGCTGCTTAATTATGTTTTTCATAACTTTAGGGATCAGATGTGTCTCATCTTTGTGATTTTCAAAAAATAATTGACCATTAGTTGTTTTATAACTGCCCGCTACATTAAAGTATCTAAAAGTAATAGCGGCAAAGCCTTGATTGCAATAATTTGTGATCGCCTGCTCTGCTTCTGCCTTACTTTTTCCATATGGATTTACGGGCTCAATAGGTGTGTTTTCAGATATTGGTTGCTCCATTGCATGCCCATAAACAGCAGCTGTTGAGGAAAAAATTATATTTTTTACTCCAGCATCAGACATCGCATCTAGTAAAATTCTTACACCATCGATATTTATCTGGCTATATATCTCAGGCTTGGCTAGTGACTCTTCAACTAAAGATTTCGCGGCACAATGTATAACAGTATCAATTCCGATAAGTGCTTTAGTTAGTTGTATTTTATCTAGAATACTTGCCTCTACAAAGCTTGCTCTACTATCGATTGAATTACTATGGCCAGTTGTTAGATTATCTAGTACTACTACTTCATGGCCATGATCTAATAGGTAGGCGGTAAGAACGGAACCAATGTAACCAGCACCACCCGTAATCAGTAGTCTCTGCTTCATTTAAACACCCACTGCTAAAAATACGCCACAGATTGCAAGAATTGCTGCCAAAGATGTTAGGGTTAACAAAGTCTTAGCTTCACTCAAGCCTTTGTTTAACAAGAGGTGAGATAGGTGATCTCGTCCTCCCTCAAAGAGTGATTTTCTTTTAACAACTCTATTGATCACAACCTGTGTTATGTCGATAACTGGAATAGCAAATATTAAAAGTGGAACTAAAACTCTTACTATTTCTGATTGGGAGTTAACATCTACTCTAATTGAGATTGCAGCAAGTAAAAAACCTAGGTATAAGGCTCCGGCGTCTCCTAAATAAATCGAGGCTGGTCTTTTATTCCAAAATAGAAAACCAATACTTGCTGCAAATAATGCAATACACAATGCTGCCACCAAATACTGACCATTCAAATAACTTAAAACAAACAGTGAGAGTGAAATTACAAGGGTTAAGGATGTGGCTAGCCCATCCATATTATCCATAAAGTTAATTGCATTAATAATTGTTACTATCCAGAGTGAAGTGACTAGGCCATTTAGCCAGGGGTTATCTAGTAATTGCACGCCAGCATCTGATAAGTAGAGCATGATCGAAGATACAATTCCAACCCCGCTTTGAAAGATAAATCTTGGCCAAGGCGGCAGTTGATACAGATCATCGAGTAAGCCAACAACGGCCATAATCAAAGAGGGGAGAATTAAGCCAAAAAAGAATTGATTTCTTAGATCCCCTGAGAATGATGTAAATACGACTAGGAGCGATCCAATTGTGATTGGAGTTGCAACTGCGAGGCCACCTAGATATGCAACGGGCAAAGATTGAAGCTTTCTACCCCCTGGGTAATCTAATAATTTTGCTTTCCTTGCTATCTTTCTAAATATTGGGGTTACACCAAATGCGAATACTGCAACTACTACAAGTAATAAAAAATACTGCTGGAGATTAAGTTTCATTAGCTCTCATGTACTCAGCAATCTCAATGATTATATTATCCAAGCTAGTTTGCGGTTGCCACCCGATAACTCTTTTAATCTTTGAGATATCTGGTACTCGCCGCGTCGGTTCTTCAAAATTATCACCAAATACCTCTGAGTGCTTTTTATAAACAATCTCAGATTTAGAATTAGTTAACTTAATAACTTTATTGGCCAAGTTATTTATTGTAATTTCATCGGTTGATCCAATATTAAAGGTTTCACCAATGCATTTCTCAGATTCCATTAACAAAACTAACGCTTGAACTACATCTGTAACTGAACAAAATGTTCTACTTTGAGTACCGTCGCCATAGACCGTGAGTGGCTGATCACTTAATGCATCCCTCACAAATCTAGGAAGCACCATCCCGTAACTGCCAGATTGGCGTGGGCCTACAGTATTGAAAAATCTTGCAATGCTTACCGGGAAAAATTTGAGTTTATAGAGTTCAAATGCAAATAACTCATCTAGTGCCTTCGCCTCTGAGTAACTCCACCTTGCAACCTGAGGAGATCCTAAAACTCGATCAGAATCCTCACTTAACGGCATCACCGGATTCTTGCCATAAACCTCTGAACTAGATGCCAGTAATGTTCTAACACCATTACTCGCTGCCGAATTTAGAACTATTTCACTTCCCCTAAGATTTGTCTCCAGCGACTTAATGGGCTCTCTATTGACTTTTTCTACTCCTAAAGACGCCGCCAAGTGGTAGCAGCTAGAAACTTCAGCCATCAAATTCCCAACTAAATCCGGATCTAATATTGAACCTTTAATAATTGAAAGTTTGTTAGATTCTTTAGCATGATTTAGGTTTACCTGGCTTGCTCCGCTGAAATCATCCAATACCAGTACTTCATGGCCAGTTGACAATAAATAATCGGCTAAGTGTGAGCCAATAAAACCTCCGCCACCTGAAATTAAGATTTTCATAAATTCATTATAGAGTGAATTTTAGATATCTCAAGATAAGTAACATTTTACGAAACTAATTTTGGGTAATTTGACAAATTCAGTCCAACTCAACGAAGAAATCGTGACGGATACTATTTTATATTAGGGTTATTTGGATCCAACTCTTTCATTTTTTCAACCGCTTTGTTTCTATCATTCTCACTTAAAGTGCTTAGGGTTGATAACAACTTCCAACTGTCATAACTCCTAGGAAATTTAGCGACGGAGTCCTGCGCCACGCGCTCGGCCATGTCTAGAATTTCATTCTGTTTGAAAACAGCGGCTACTTTATACATTCGTTGCGAAGATTGTGGCCACTGATATGCAGAATTAAGAATCAACTGAATTTTTCTTGAATCAATAGCAGTTCTAAAATTTGTATCTGCTAAATAAGGGGGAATTGATATAATGATTCCTACGATAACTCCAATCAATTGACCCATTGATGCTACTCCTGTTTTTACAGTTTTTCGGAAAACATATACTGAAGAACCCTGTGACAGTGATTTTTCATAAGCAATAATCGCAGCGCCAAGCACCCAGCCCCAAATAGCTATACCAATCTGATTTATGGAGATAATTGATTGGACTTGGTAGCAGACCCAGCTTCCAATTAATGCGGTGAAAATTGGATCATAAGAGTTCAACTTTCGTTGACCCTTTATCAATGACTTAATCACTAAACAAGTTAATAAAATGTAAACAATAAGTAATGGGAACCCACCATTTGCTAAAATGTCTAGGAATACGTTGTGCGCGGAGTTGCTTGTAACAGCTTCTCCACGTTCTATAATTGCAGTAGAATCACGATACTGGTAATAGAAATATTCGTACCCGTCAAAACCCACTCCAAATATTGGATTATCCACCGCCATTCGCCAAGCTGCTCGCCAATAATCGCCTCTGCTACTCACAGAGGATTCATATAAAAAAGGATTCCAAGGTGTGCGCTGAAGGATGTCTAGAACCGCTATGGTGAAAACTGCTACGGATACACCACTTATATATGGCAAGAATTTTTTGATTTGCACTGCGTTTAAAATTTTGAAATAAAGTGCGATTATCAGACCGAATGAATAAATGATAAGTCCTTGCATTGAGTCTGAAACAATAATTATTGAGAGCGTAAGGACTAGTGATAAACCAATTAAAACTCGCCGTATTTTTCCCACCGCCGGTTTAAATATTAAAGCCCACAACGCAGCACTTGTAATGCCCATAAATGCGGATTGAAAGTTAGGGTTACCAAAAAATCCAAATACACGATTGTATTGATTAGTCCAATTGAATGGATCTAGATTAAAAAATTGAATCAATCCATACAAAGCATTTAGTAAACCAGTAAAAATCAACGTATATATCAAATACTTTGCTAAATTCTGATCAATTATTGCTAGAGTTGAAACAAATAATATTAGTAAAGAGATATAAAAAATGAATCCGTTATTTCTGCCATCCGTACCAAAGAGTTGCACTATTGATTCAGTTGGACTTGCGAACAAAACTAGGGTCGATTGTATGAAAAATGCCGCTATTAATAATATCTCGACCTTAAAGCTTTTATACAATTTAAGTAAAGATGCCTTTGTAAATAAATATCCCAACATGCAAAAGCTTAAAGAAGTTACCGCAACAAACTTTGCATAATTAAATGGTTCATATGAAGTAATTGGTGTGACAATAATTGTTGATAATACTAATCCCGTAAGAAATATCCATTTTGTATTGCTTGCTTTATGAATTTTCATTCTTGAAATTTACTACATAAATGAATTAAAAAGAATGAGTGGTCCCCCCAATCGGAGGGGCCACTCATTGGTTCTTTTTAGAAGTTATTTACCGCTTAAGGATTAACTTCTGTAGTGCTTGGATCTGCTTGTTGATTGATGCGATTAACGCAACGATCGACTTCAGAACATCAGCATTTGAAACAGTTGCTGATGAACTAGCTACCTTGTACTGAACAGTCTTTGCAGCTGTATCAGTTGCTCCAGCGATTTTGAAGGTTCCAACAAATGAACCTTCAGTTGTACCAACTGAAAGCTTATAAGTCTTTACTCCAGCTCCTGATGAGAATTTATCAGCAGTTGATGGTGCAGTAACAAATGTCATTCCACCAAATGAGTATTCAACTGTACTAATTGTGTCAGTTGTATTAACCGCTGCTCCCTTTGAATCTTTACCAGAAAGAGTCAAGGTTGCAATCTCACCTGGTTGGTATGAAGCTTTATCCATTGAGATAGTCCATGTGTCAAGTGCGCCACCACAAGCAATTGTGAATGACTTCTTGATTGTAAGTGCTGACGAAACAACATGTGAAACGTTTAATGTTGTTACACCACTAGTTGTACAACCAAACTGACCATCAGTCTCAGTAGACCAATCGCCATCTGAGAGTGTAGTAGCAGATGAAGTCACACCAGATGTAATTGCAGAGATCGCAGCTACAGAGTTGGCTGTTGAATCATTATCTACCTCTTTGCTTGCAAGTTCATTTCCTGCAGCATCTTTAACCTTAACTCTAAATACTCCAACAGAGCCAACTTTACCGACAGAAACATCTTTTACATCGATTGATGCAGCAACGCCCTGAAGTGTAAATGTACGAGTTGCAACAACTGTTCCATTAAAAGTAACAGTTACTGTAGCTGAAGTTGGCTTATCAGTCACTGACTGATAAACAGAAACAATGTGCATCTCACCTGTTGTAGCTAACACATCAGTGTTGCTCTTGTTTGCTACGGTTGGATTTGATCCACTTGGCTCAGCCTGAAGATCAACGTAAGCATCACCAGTTACAGTTGCAACCAATGCGCCAGTTGTTGAAAGATCTGTTCCATATGCATCGTTAAGTGCAATAGCTAGATAACCAGCTTCACCATTGAGAACAGTTCTAGCATCAGTAGAATCAACATTAGTTGCTAGTTGAGCAGCATCCTTGGCTAGAGTTTGAGTTACAGCAGCAGCAAAGCTCTTTGAGGCTGAGTAAGCATCATTACCACAAGCCGCTACAACTGTAACGTAAAGTGTATCAACAACAGTTCCTGACGCAGTTGGTGCGACTGAAATTGTTGCAGTTCCAACAGATCCTGCTTTAAATGTTGCAGTCGCTGTTGCTGCAGTTCCTGCATCTGTTGCTGTAGTTGTAGTTACTGTGTCAAAAGATCCAGAAACTGACGAAACTGTTGCATTTGTTGCAGATAGGTAAATTGTATCCACGCCATCTACTACTGTAACCTTAAAGCTTGCTCCAGTAACTACTGTAGCTTTGGTTGACCCAGCAGTATTAGAGTTTGAAACATAACAAACTCCTGGCTGTAAAGCTGCGGCAGTGAAATCAACATTTCCCGCAGCAACTGCACCGGCATGTGCTGGAGCAATCGATAATAGGCCAAAGCCCATTGCCGACACCGCAACAAGTGCAATGCGTTGTTTAATTGTCTTGTTAGACATTTGTTTCCTTTCGTTAGTCAAGTTAGGGAATTTCCCTATCTCGGCTCGAAGATCTTTCGATCCTCTAATTCCGTCTCCCCTGGCACACACGTGTAATGCCAAATGAAGTCGGAAAGCTATTTATTCAGTGGGGGCTGGCCCACCATCTGCTTGATCTAATACCTGAAGCATTAGCGTCACAGTCGCAAGTTGATCTAATGAAAGCTCCATGTGATCTGCATACTCATCAGCTGAGATTGTTTTTGCAGCCGGTGCTGGCTTTGCCGCAGGTGCAGTTGGTGTAACAGTGGCTTCAACACTTGTCATATCTTGATCGTTTGAGAGTTGAGTAAGGGTGTTAGTGATTGAGGTATTTGGCTCATTACCGGTAATTGAGTTAAGGCCTAGGAATGAAGTTAGAACTAAAATAAAGATCAGCGCCATCTTTGAAGATTTTGCGGTGAGCTCCGCCGCCTTCTTATAGGTGGTAGATAAAAGATCTAATGCAGTTAGGCCGCGGGCCTCATCGATAATAAGTTCAGATAGAACTTTACGAAGAGATGCTCTGGCACGTGAGACAGTGTGACGAACTGCTGACTCTTTGATACCAAGCTCTTTTGCAATCTCGGCAGTCGAACGTCCTTCAACCTCCCACATAACCAAAGCAGCGCGCTCTGCAGGGGATAGTAAGGAAAGTGCTTGACGAATAATTGCAGCGTCTTCAGCGGCTGAGATCGCTAGTGAATGATCTCCTGATACCTGCCAAGCTAATTCAACCTCAGCGGTTGCATCATCTAGAGCAATAAGATTTGGTCTGCGGTTTTCAGCACGGAATAGATCAATACATAGGTTTTCAATTGTGCGGTGTAGGTAAGAAAGAGCGTGATCATTACTTGATAGTTCAGGGGCTGCCAACATGAACTTAACTAGCGCCTCTTGGGTAATCTCCTCTGCCTTTGCTTTGTCCTTAACAATCCGATTGGCATGGGCAATTAGCTCTGATCGATTTTGAGTGTAGAAGGATGAAAATTGGGCAACGCTCCAGGAAGCAGGAGTCGAAGACTCAACTGTTTTGGATTTCTTGGCTTTAAATGCCATCTTGTTTTGCCCCTTGCATTACCGGTTTTTTCTTACAGAGTCAGCCGTCGCTACCTCTATTCACCTCTACGGATTAGATGGGCAATTGTAGCGGGTAAGGGACAAATCGGACATTTCATCGCCATTAATGCATGTGATTTGGATGAATCATACCTGACCCACATCAATGGCCCAAATGTCCTGCATTCAGGCACATAATTTTAAACAAGTGGGTCCAATAGCTCCTGAATGCATTGGGGTTAGATCAATATGATGAATAACCTAACTCGTCAAAGAATTTTCTAAAAACTCCCATAGAATAAAATAATGATACTTGCCTCAATGGCTGGCCAAAAATTAAATTCCATATCAAAACAGGTAGTTAAACTAATAAATTTTAAAAATGAATCCACATTGGATCCGATCGTTACCGCCGTATTAAAGGATCAGGATAAATGGAATAACTTAAAGGAGCAAACAAATAGAAAAAAAATATTAATAGCTTCAAGTATGGCTGACTATACCCATGGTTCTGATTTAGATCGAGTACTTGCAATAGCATTAACTGAACGTGGGCATCAAGTGGCTTTTGCTCTTTGCAACTCAGATTTGCTTGCTTGTCAAATAATTAAGTATTCATCATACAAGCCAAGCGAACTTATCAACTCAACAAGTACGCCTAGGTGTAAATCTTGCTCGAGCCATATTAATAAAGATTTCTTACCACTAGGCTTACCAATTTATAATTTTAAACAACGGATTTTGAATGAATCTAGTCTGATATCCGAGCTAAATCGGTTGGATTTTAATTATCTTAGAAATTTTAAAGTAGGTGAAATGGAAATTGGATCTCACGCTTGGGCAGGTGCAGTTAGATATTTTGCTTCTACTGATATTACTAAAGAAAAAGATGCAAAAGATATTTTGATTAGATTTATAATTTCTGGAATACGAATTATCGAATCTATAAATGAAGTTATAAAAAAGTTTTCACCAGATATAATCGTTGCGCATCATGGAATTTACGTTCCGCAAGGGATAGTCTCTGAGGTTGCAAGAGTAAATAATATAAAATTAATGACTTGGACGCCCTCATATCGAAAGGGCACTTTCATTTTCAGTCCAAGTGAAAGTTATCACTATTCGATGATAAGTGAACCAATTTCTAAATGGGAAACAGTTTTATTGACGAAACGCCAAATTAAATCACTAAGTAAATACATGGATTCTCGAACTAGCGGGGAAAACGATTGGATTAAGTTTTCCGATACAAAAATTGAAAAGCGAGAATCACCAATTGATGTGTCTGACTTCTTCCTGTTGTTAACAAGCGTGTCTTGGGACGCCGAACTGCACTATAAGTCACGTGCGTTCGCAAATATGCGTGATTGGCTTGCAGAAAGCGTACAATTTTTTAAGGATAACCCAGATGAGAAATTAGTTATTCGAGTACATCCGGCTGAGCTAACATCCCCAAATGTTTCAAGGGAGCCAATGGCAGATTACATAACCAGTTTAGATATTAGTGGTTACCCGAATATTATTTTACTTGGCCCAAATAGCAAAATATCAACTTATGAATTAATCAAGAAATCAAAAGCTGTGATTATTTACAATACTAAAACAGGGATAGAAGCTGCGTACTCGGGTAAGCCAGTTATTGTGGCCGGTGAAGCGTGGATCAAAGGCAAAAATATAGGTTGGGATGCATACAATCAGGAAGAATATATAAAAATTCTCAAACAATTCAAAGAAAATATAAGCATGACTCCTGATATGAAAAAACTTGCAATTCAATATGCATATCATTTTTTCTTTAGAAGAATGATTAGGATTAAACTTTTTTCCAATCCAATTGGAAATAGGCTTGTTCCAAACAAAGTTAGCTTAAAAACTTTAATTGGGAAAAAAGACAGTAATTTGCAAGAAATTCTAAACTCTATCGAAGAGAACACAACTCCTGTAGGGCATCACGGTTAATACCATGAAAAAGATACTTTTCGTGCTTGGAACAAGACCTTAAGCAATCAAGTTAAATCCCGTCATAAAACAATTTGACCTTAATAAATCTTTTGAAGCAATTATTTTAACTACCGGACAGCAAGAATCGCTTTTGAATAACACGCTTAATGAACTTGGTATATTCCCAAACAAAAAAGTTAAAATGAAAATCAAAAATTCTAATATTAGTCATCACGTGCGCGATTTAATCAGTACTGTTAATAAATACTTGACTGTCACAAAACCTGACCTTGTTATCGTGCAAGGAGATACTTCCACCGCATTTGCTGCTGCGTTAACAGCTTTTTTAAATAAAATTCCAGTCGCTCATATAGAAGCTGGTTTACGTAGTTTGAACTTTGAAAGCCCGTTTCCAGAAGAAGGCTATAGACAGCTTATTAGCAGATTAAGTAGATTCAACTTTGCACCTACGAACCTGGCTAAATCAAATTTATTATCCGAAGGAATTTCTCCTGAAAAAATATTTGTAGTAGGTAATACCATTGTGGATTCGATAATCCTAAATCTAGGTGGAACCAAGATGGTGGAAATTGAGAATAAAATTCTGATTACGTTACATCGAAGAGAAAATTTTGGACAACCACTTATTGATATTTGTAATGGAATATATAATTTTGCAATTAAAAATAATTCAGTTAAATTAAAAATAGTTATGCACCCAAATCCTAATTCGAGTAGAACAATAAGGTCAATCTTAGGAATTTTAAACAATGCAGAGTTAATCGAACCTTTGGGTTATAAAAATTTACTGAAAGAAATTTTGAGTTCTACTTTTGTAGTTACAGATTCCGGCGGGATACAGGAAGAGTGTAATGTTTTACATGTACCTTTACTTATAGCTCGCAACGAAACCGAGCGCCCAGAGGCTCTTTCTGACGGAAAATTGATAGGGACTGGTCGTGATGCAATTTATCGTGCAATGGCAGATTTATACATCAACAATAAGAGCAACAACAGAGAAATCAAACTAAACTTAGATAGTATTGGTGACGGTACTTCTGCAAATAAAATTATGAAAATTGTAGAAAGTTTTCTATGAAGGTTTTACTATTAAATGATAATTTAATGAAAGAACATCCCTTTGGTAAATTACTAATTGAAGATTTGTTGAAAACTGGATTTGAAATTGCATTAGCAACTGCTGACGAAATTTTTGAAAAACCGACTTATGATTTTACTAGGAGTATGATTTATTTTAGAAGGAGGAGAAAAAAATTACTAAGATTTGAACATTTTACTTTGGTCAAGTACTTTCTAAAGGTTGATTATTTATTTTCGAAACTAGTTGATCGATATTTTTGGAGAAAAATTGCTCACCTCAAGGCTATTCTCAAAATATTACAATCTGACGCTGATGTAGTAATTGCTGCAAGAGCTAATGTGATAAGTGCCGTTTTTCTCTATCGACTTAAAAATTATAATAAAAAAATAAAATATGTGTACTTACCATATGAGATTTATGGAAAGCAAACTGTTAAAAGTTCTTGGATGTTGAGATTTTTTGAAAGATTCTGTATTAAATATGTATTCGAATACATTATTACACAATCCAATTTACGTGCTGAATATTACCGAGAAATCAATCGAAATTTAATTATAATTGTGGCTCGTAATTTCAAAAGAGTCAATTCTAGTTATTTTAAAGAGATGCAACTTACGTCTAAAATTGATTTGATATATTTGGGTTTGATACAAAACGGTAGATCGCTTGATACTTTGATTCGGTCTTTAAGTTTTTTGCCATCACAATATGTACTAACTTTTGTGGGCCCAATTCGCGATAGTTGGGTAGATGACAATAAAAACTTACTTGAATTATATGGGGCTCAAGGAAGATTTGAATTAAAAAAAGAAGTTCCAGAAAAAGAAATAGGTGAGTTATTTACACGTTTTAAATTAGGTCTAATTTCATATGACGATTCATGCTTGAATAACAGCCTTTGCTGCCCGGCCAAACTTACAGATTATTTGCACTCCGGTTTAACTGTTGTAGCTCCGAATCTCCCTGGAATGAAGGAGCTTGCAACATTGAATAGTGATATTCATTTATTTAATTATGCGTCCCCAGAATCTTTGGCAAATGTTATATTGAAAATTGATTTAGCAAGTAGAACTCGACAGGAAATAATTAGAGATGCGCAAATTCTTTCTTGGGAATCCGAATTTAAAAAAATATTCGATTCTCTAATGCTTTAATCTGGGTTTAATTGAAGTAAAAAGCTTGAAAACCCTCCTATGGTACAGTTTTCACGTGATAAAGTTAGTGTACCTAAAAGAGCCAAAAAAATTATGGCCCGGTTATTCATATCAAAATTTAGAAATACGAATTCGTGGTATGGGAAAAATTAATTCAACTGGCTCGGCCGTTGAGATTGACGAACGCCACTATAAATATGAAAAAACACAAGTAATATCGGAGAATCCAATAAATTCATTACTGGGTGCATTTTGGGGCTCACTAGAATCTACTTTATTTGTACTGAAAGCGTATCATGACCAACTTAAACTAACAACAAAACTTGGTAATATATGGATAGCCTATAAATATTTAATGGCACTAATATTTTTTGCAGGTTTAGTTTTATTTAGCGGTGGCACTGATGTAAATTTGAATATATTTAAAATTATTTCGATATTTGGTTGTTGGCTAATATTTGAATCAGCTTTTATACGAGCTTCAATATCTCTTTATAAATATGGGAAAATTGAAAGTGAATTAGGCATAAGTGCGCGCATTATTACTTTTGCTTCCTATTTATATTCTTGGATTGAAATTTTAACACTTACTTTTTTGCTGGCTTTCTGGAAAATATATGACAGTCAACAGTTGTTTAATCTAAAGGAATTAACAGGTTTGGTATTTGCTCTTTCTACTTTTTTTGTTATTGGGCTTCCTTTCTCACATTTATTATCAATTAGAAGTAGGAATCATGTTGATTTAAGATTTATAACACCAACTTTTTTAAGAATGCTCATGATTACCACTCCGGTTTTCGGAAAATTTCATTTTGAGTTCCCTTTAATATCAGTCGCTCTGTCTTATTCACCTTTTAACTTACCATTTATATTTTTAGCAGAAATGCCGTATGACATAAAAAGAATGTGGTTTTCATACATAGCCCTTTGCATTGTTGGATATGTATCTTGGAGATTCAAAACTAATACAAAAAAGAAAAAATGGTCAATTGTTAAATAAACTAACTAAGCATAAACTCAATGATATGAAAAACTTAATCAAAAAAAATGATTTTTTGTTTAATATTATTCGGAAATTAACTTCATATTGTACTTACAAGTTTTTAAGAAAAACCCTGGCTAGGATAAAGTTGAGATTTGTGGCTCATCTTATGTTTATTTGTTTGAGTTTTCTGAATTTGTTTAATGTAATGATTCGAAAAAAATCAGTGAGTGATAAGTTGGTTGTTTTGGTACCCAATAAATTTAAAGAAGGAAGTTCACATGCCTCTGGATCAAATAAAGATATAGAATCTATGCTTGAAGATTTAGATGAGTACAACCTAAAGTACGTTACTTTGTTGATCTCTAGAAATCCATTTTTTGCTCTCTATGAGATAATTTTTAAATATAAAGAGATAAAGAATATTCTATCGGCAAAGCAAATTTTAGTATCTATGCCGGGTTCAATTTCAAGTCTGCTTTTAATTTTACGAATGACTTGTAGAGCAAAAATTATAGTACGAGTTCATAATGCAGAGTTATTCCATAGATTGGATTATGTTAAGTTAACTACACAATTCTGGCTCAAACTTAGATTTATAAAAAAATCTATACAAGGATTATTTTCAGATTTTTTAATAACAATTATTGCGAGCCGTATTTTGCAAATCAATGACTATGAAATGAATCGTTACTGGAGTAAATTAAATCCATTTGTAAAAAGTAAAAATGTTTTTTTCCCTTACAAGCCACCATTTTGGGTATACCATGAATTTGTGGAGAAACACTTCGCCTTAATTTTAGGTAGTTTTGACAAGGGTACTTTAACAGCCTTGCCAGCAAAAAGTTTTCTAGAATCTGGACAAAGTGTAAACAGTTTCGCTAAAAGTAATAATTTGGATTTGCTATCAATTGGAATTGCCTTAGATATTAATTTTAATTATGAATATTTTGATTATGTAGAAAATTTATCTGATATTTTAAATTCAACGAAAGTGTTATTAGTGCCGTCTGGATTTGGTTGGGGTTTTAAAACGAAAATAGGTGACGCTTTGTTTCTTAATCAAGTCGTAATTGTACCGCGAGAGCTTTATATCAAGTCTGGGATATGGAGAAATCTACTTATACCTATTGATGATTGGTCTAAAATCGATTCTTTACAAATTTCTAACCAGATCGATAACAGCTCATTTACGGAATCAATAAAAGATATCCGCTCTACATGTATTGAGTCTGTTTTTTTCAGAAATAGTTGATAAGATTCTGTAATGCAACGATTTAAGGCGTTTACATTCTTACAAAAACTTACGCCAATTAACCCACAAAACTCTGTTCCGGATATTAAAGTATTATTAACTAAAAATGAAATTGAAGATGCTACAAATAAGCTTCACAAACTTGGTTTGGCTGGGCATCATGACCCTCAAAAAAACTGGGATTTAAATTTAACGATTGAAGTTTTAAATGGAATTTCTAGAAATGCAAGGATATTAGATGCTGGTTCTGGTTCTAAAGCGATTTTTGGTAACTCTAGCTATGAATTAGGGTATAAAAATATTTTTGCGTCGGATCTTCAAAGTTATTCCGGATCAAAGATAAGATTTACGAGAGAAGATATTAGTCACACTAATTACCAAGATAATTTTTTCGATTTAATCGGTTGTCTTTCTGTAATTGAACATGGCATAAACATTGATAAATTCTTACGGGAAATGTATAGAATTACAAAGAAGAATGGTGTCCTATGTATTTCAACAGATTTCTGGCCAATTGAGGAAGATCATTCAGATAAGTTTCCGTACGGAAATGATAATCCTTCTATGATGTTATTTAATAATTCGTCGCTTCATGAATTTATTGATAAGGCAGAAAACTTAGGTTGGTCTGTGCCAAAATTCGAAAACATTAATGCATTTGATCCGAGACCGATAACTTGGCCCCGGATGAAAGCTAGTTATACTTTTGCTTGGGTGTGTTTTATTAAAAAATAAACTCCTGTAATCTTCTGATAAGAAAAACGAGATTTAACTATTAACACTATTTGGATGTTGCATTCATAATATGTTCAACTCTTTCCAAATCTTCTAGATAGTTTACATCTAACCCTTCGAATTCTGGCATACTAAATCCTAATACTTTATCACCAGAAATTGTTCCGGTGGAACGAATAACTTCCACTTTACAGATCTCAAGACTAGCATCTTGAATGTATATTTTTTCTAAAGCTTGAAATGGTGAACTATGAGAGTACGTATTTGTAATAAGATTTATTGAGGTATCAATTGGGTAAATAGGGCCCCCAATTTCGCCTCTCCACATTTTTGATGGATGCTCTTTCACTTCCCTAACCGCTCTTAAAGAATCGAAATTATTGCTTTGATCAAATAGATCTATAGCTGCATCAATTGTTGATGATTTTCGGAGTGGATTTGTCGGGCGTAGAATTACCACGAAATCTGAGTCTTTTAATTTTAGCCAATCATTTATGGCAAGATTTACCCACTGAATGTCTGCACTTAAGCCATCAGAAATTGCGGATGGCCTAAGATTTGGTATTTTTGCACCATATTTTTCAGCTATCTTTGCAATTTCGGCACTATCGGTTGACACAACAACATCACTAATCCTGTTACAACCCAAAGCGCAGATAATTGAATATGATATCAATGGATGCCCATTAAGATTTAGTATATTTTTATTGGGGAGTCTTTCACTTCCCGACCTGGCAGGAATTAAGGCAACAAACTTACCCATGATTTGTACTCGAAATTAATTTAATGAATGAATACTCTTCTATACTGCTGTATCCTACTTCTTTAGCTCCATTGCCGGAATTTTTTGCTCCACCAAATGGAAATTGAAACTCAGAACCATGGGTGGGTCCATTAATATTTATTACCCCACTTTCAATGTTATCAGTGAAATAGGAAGCTTCTTCAAAATTTCTGGTCCAGATAGCGGCTACCAGACCGTAATTCGTTCTGTTCGCTAAATCGATTGCTTCGGATATACTCTTAAACTTAGTTACCCTTAGAATCGGAGAAAATACCTCATCACTAAATTCGTCATAAAGTTCAATTGGCACTTCAATAATTGCTGGTTGGACAAATGTTGAACTATCTGTGCCATCAATTTTCCCAAACTCACTCACTTTAAGTCCAGCTTGCTTTGCCCTATTTAAATAATTAATGTGTGACTCAAAAGCGTTTATAGAAATTAAACCTCCATAATAGGAATCTTCATTAATTCCAATCTTGGTTTTTATTAACTGACTTTCTAATTTAGAAAATAGATTTTGATATGCATTTTCATGAACAATCAAGCGACTACCAGATGCGCATCTTTGACCAGCATTACTGAATGCTGAGTCAATCATGATGGGGCTAGCAGTTTCCAAATCTGCACTTTCACAGACAATAAACGGATTAGAACCGCCCATCTCCAGGATTATCTTTGGAGTATACGAATTGGCTAATTTATTTATTTCTAAGCCCACTTTTGAAGAACCTGTGAAGCTGATTAAGTCAGGTTTTTTACTTATTAAATGTTTCACAGTCTCGCTATTACCATGAATTAAGTTCACAGAAAATTCTGGCAAATCCACGTTATTGAAACAATCTATAAATAATTGAGCACTTAATGAAGTGTGTTCGGATGGCTTAAGTATAGAAGCATTTCCAGCTAGAAACGAGGGAGCAAGCTTCCATGCATAATTAGGAAGAGGAGTATTAAATGATGTGATTAAACATGCAATTCCATATGGAAAATTTCGTGTATAGACAGTCTTATTAACGTTTATACTTGGAATTGATATTCCATTCTTGAAAGTAGCCAAACCAGCAAGTGAAAGCATAAAACTTAACGCCGTATTAAACTCTGCTTGCACAATTTTCATTGGCTTTGCAGTCTCAATTTGCACAATATGATTTATTTCAGATTCAATTTTTTCTAATTCTCGACAAAATTTAACTAGCATTTTAGAGCGTTCCAACACATTAACTTTTTTATCAAACCGATTATTAATATTTTGATAAAGTTTTGAAACTTCTTCATTTTCTGAAATTGGAACCTCGTAAACTGGTAACAGATCTATCGGTGAAATTTTTGCAATTACTTTCTCGGGAGTAGTTGTCCCAATATTTTTCAGTCTAAAGTCATTAATATGATTCACCAAGTACTATAGCCTCCATCAATAAGTAAATCATGGCCTACTAAATATGAATTTGATTCGTCTAGAAGGAATTTCATAGACGAAACCAACTCTTCAGATTTTGCTAATCTTCCAATTGGAGTTACGCTGGAAAAGTTGTCGATAAATTGCTGATCTTGGTTTGCCGCCACTCCTCCGGGGCTTAGCATGTTAATTCTTATGCCTTCGTTTGCGAGCAATGTTGAATATTGTTTCATCACCGACTTTAAAGCCGATTTTGAAGCGGAATAGGCAGGATGTTTGATTTGGCCCCTCCCCGAATTAAAATGGGAATATAAATGATAATTCGGAGATACGGAAGCGTATAAAGAACCGACTACGACTATATTAATTGGTGAAAGCTTTGAAAGCAAAATTGTATTCATAATTCGCACAAATCCTAAAAGATTTACTTCCAAAATATCTTTCCATGAGGTTATGTCATAATCTTGAACTTTAGATTTACCGGTTCCAGGCCTTGAATCAATTCCAGAATTATAAATAATGTGCTTAGGTGAAGTAATTGTGAGTATTTCAATCAACTCTGAATCCAAATAATTTGTAACATCTAACTTATGAAATTTACTTAGGTTTGAGTTGTCCATCGGCTCATCTAGCCCTATCCCAATTATATTTAAATTACTTTCTCGTGCGGCTTTAATCCACGCTGGGGCTAATATTCCATTCGGTCCAAAAAGAATTAAGCTTGAATTAGAATTCATTAATCAAAATCAATTTCATTTAATTTCTCGCCGGCACTTACATTCTTGTTCAATTTTTTACCGATTAATTTATCAATTTTATAAGGTGGAACTCCATCGCCTGGGCTTCTATAATCAATACTACTCAATTCTAAAACATCACCTACAAGTAAATTTCTCGTATAGTGGATAGATTTTCCCATTTTATTAATAGGTGCAATCTCCGATGGGTATACTTTTTTTATGCCATCACCTAGGGCTAATTTGGTTCTCTCTAAATCTCGAATCAATTTTTGCATTCCCTGTGGTTCGAGGCTGAAAGAATGGTCCGTGCCTTTCATTGCTCGATTCAAAGTAAAATGCTTCTCGATAACTCGTGCGCCCAGTAAATAGGCGACTGTGCTCATTGCGATACCGCTGTCATGCCCAGAATAACCAATAGTAATATCTGAATATTTATTTCTTAAGGTTTCAATTACTCTCAAGTTTAATTCACTATATTCTGGCGGATAACCAGCAGTGCACTGGAGTAAAGCTAGATTAGTATTAATTCTAAGAATTGAATCAACAGCCCTTTCAATATCTTCCATTGATCCGCCGCCAGTTGACAGAATCACCGGTTTACCAAATTTTGCGACATACTTTAACAAGGGGATTGATTTTAAATCTCCACTAGCAATTTTATAAGCAGGCATATCTAGTCCAGATAAGAAATCGGCACTTTCAAAATCAAAAGCAGTAGCAAAAAAAACTATTCCACATCGTTTCGCTTCGTCAATGCATGTTCGGTAATCCGCTTCTCCAAATTCGAGAGCTTCTCGATGTAGGCCATAAGTTTCGCCAAATGAATTCTCGCCAGTGTATGGTGCATTGAAAGCTTTGCTTGAAAATAACGTCTTGTTTGATCGTTTTTGAAATTTAACAGCAGAAGCCCCGGAGTTTGAAGCTGCTCTTATAAGTTTAAGCGCTGTTTCAAGATTGCCTTGATGATTATGCCCAACTTCAGCAATTACAAAGGGTAGAGTGTCGTCTGAAAAAGACTTTCCATCAACAGTAAAATTTCTCACAAACAACCTTCCAATAGCGCTACCTAAACTTACCACTCTCTACATACTATCTAGATGCCTTCAGATGAAAAATCAATCAAATTAATGAAAAAGCTCTTAAAATCTGATGAATTCTGCCCAATTATGGTCGGTGATGGCTGCTTTCTTAACTTACCAATTGTATTTTGGATAGCAACAACCATTGAGTTAGGATTTTCAAAATCAAAAATTTCAACATTTCTATAATTCTTCAATTGCTCGACAAGCGCACCCGACCTTGAAACAATTATGTGTTTATTCTGATCAATTGCCATTGGAATAATTCCAGATTGCGAAGCGTCTTTATATGGAAATATAAGTATTTGTGAAAGATTTAAAATTTCAGTAAATTCATGATTGGATAACCATCTATTGACACGGGTAGCCCATTTTAGTTGCTTAGGAATTTTCCCCTCTCCGGCTATCACTAAATTACATAATTGCTTTATTTCTTTTTCATTATTTATCAAAATGTCTAAACCTTTATATTTTTTAATTCTGCCTATAAAAAGAAGGATTGGTTTGTTATTAGAGAAATTCAGCTCTATATCCATTTTTTCGTGTTGTGAATTTTTATTTATTTGAAATATTGGATGCCAGAGAGTTAAAATTGGAATTTCAGTACTTAACTGATTTAACTGGCTTGTCACAAATGAACTTAAGGTTACTAAGGAATCCGCATTAGATATTCGCCATGAAATCGATCGCTTAGTCGGCCAAAAGTCTCCAGTGTGGGGGACGGCTTCATGCACAATAAAGATAACCTTTTCTTTTTTCATTTTTGCTAATTTAACTAAAAACCAGTCCAGTGGTGAAGGCATTATAAATATATTTACTGCTTTGACATTTTTACCGTAAATCAATGAAATTTCTTTGATAAAAGCAATAATTTTTAATGGATTCTTAAGAATCGAATGAATTGAAGTTGTAACTTTCAAATCTACTAATTTTCTATTCTCTTGAAGTGGTATTTGTAAATAGTCTGAGCTTATAAAAGTAATCTTCTGATTAATGTTTGTTTCTTGGACGATATCCCAAAATTCGCTGAAAAATTCTGCCCCACCTCCCTTGCGACCAAGATAAATAAGACGAAATTCCACGGATTTATTATAATGCGATTGCAAAATTCTAGTAAGTAGTTAAACTAGTTTTATGTCTAGAATTATAAAAAAAGTCCTTGACTCCGATTTTTCAATCTTTTTTGTTAAGAGTGAAAATTTTCATACAATAGACCCATTCGCTTCTGAAACTGATTTTAACTTTATGGGTAACGCATGTCGCTTGAATGCACTTTCTATGATTAAATCTGCTGGAAGCGGACATATTGGAAGTAGTTTCAGTGCAATTGACTTAATCATCGCAATAAAGTTATTTTTATTTGATCAATCGATTAAAAAGACCTCAAATGACTCAAATATTTTCTTTACCTCTAAAGGCCACGATGCCCCAGGTGTGTACGCAGTTATGAATGCGTTCGGTGAAATTCCCGACTCTAAAATGCTTGAATTGCGCAGACTTAACGGTTTGCCTGGACATCCAGAAGTGGGATTGTTTGGAATTCCAACTAGTACTGGATCATTAGGAATGGGAATCTCAAAAGCTAAAGGATTTTGTTATGCTTTTCCAAAATCTCAAGATAAAGTCGTGGTACTTCTAGGTGATGGCGAACTTCAAGAAGGTCAAATCTGGGAATCAATGCCCGGTGCAGCACGTGATAAATTGAAAAATTTGATTGTAATTGTGGATGGAAATAAAATTCAATCGGATACGTGGGTCAACTCTACTTTACCTTTAGGTAATTTGAAGCAAAGGGTTGAAGGAAGTGGTTGGAAATATTTGGAATGTGATGGACATGACTTTAGGTCGCTACAAGAAACATTTAATTTAATAAAAGGATCTGAAGGACCTCTATTTCTCTATGCTCATACTATTAAATCTTCTGGCGTATCATTCATGGAAGAGTTCCATGAAACAGGTCGCTTTTATAAATTTCACTCGGGTTCGCCCACGGACACTGAGTATGTTCGAGCAGCACTCGAATTAGCCACTGCATGCTCGCCATACCTAGGTAGTGAACTAGATGAATTAAAAGAATTTGACAATATATCGGAAATATTTCAGGTAGATCATTTTAACCCAAAAAAAAGAATTCCATCGTTAATAGAATTGTGGGCAAATCTGCTTGATGAATTGTTTATAAAGGACGAGAAATATTTCGCTTTAGATGCAGATTTAAGTTATGACACTGGAACTTATCTCGTTGCACAGAAATTTAAGGACAGATATATCCAGTGCGGAATTGCAGAACAAGATATGGTTTCAATGGCCGGTACACTTGCGCTTAGTAACAAAATTCCAATTGTTCATAGTTTTGCTAGCTTCTTAAGCACTCGAGCTGCTGAACAAATATTTAATAATTTATCTGAAAACTCAAAAGTAATCTATTGCGGCTTTCTTGCAGGATTACTTCCTAGTGCGCCAGGGCATTCTCATCAAGCAGTTTCTGATGTAGGAATAATTAGCTCTTTTCCTAATATTGAAATTTTAGAACCTGCATGTGCAATTGAGTTGGAAATGTCTAAAGAATACGTTACGACTTGTGTTAAAAGTATTTACTTACGGGTTGGATCAGTTGATCTACCGAGTGAATATCCGGGACCAAGTGTACAACTCGGAGATTTATTTCAACGAACAAACGGACGAGATTTTGCCATTATTACATCTGGGCCAAGCATGACGAAAATTGCACTTGAAGTATTTAAACAATTACCAGAAGTATCGGTCTTTACATTTCCAACAATTCAAAGAAAATTAAGCAACTCAGATACTAATAATCTATTAAAGTTTAAAAAAATTATTGTTCTAGAAAACTATTTACCTGCCTTAGCTCTAGCTCACAGTATTGAAACTTCGCTTAGATCAAGAAGTTACGAAGGAAAGTTTTTAAGAATTGGGCCTGATAGCATTCCAAAAAATGGAAGAGCCGATGAGGTTTTGAGGTTTCATAAAATGGATCCGGAATCAATTGTTTATACGATGAAAAAAATTTAAATGACATATGCTCTTTTGTGGGATATCGATGGCACACTATTAGATACACATGGAATCGGTAAAAACGCTATCATAAGTGCTATTAAAAGTTATACAAATTGGGAAGTAGATTTTGATCACGTTAAATTCTCTGGCCTAACAGACCATCAAATAATTAAAGCTTTATTGGAGCATACAGATTATTCACCAATTAACATGGAATTTGCGGTGGAAAAAATACTTGAATTATATATTCAGAACTATTTAATTATTCTTGAAGAAGTAAAAATACAAGAAATAGATAATATAGACAATATTTTATATTTGTCTCATAATCAACCTAGTATTCGTAACTGGATTTGCACTGGGAATGTATTTGAAGGAGCCAAACTTAAATTACGTTCAGCAAAATTGCTTAAATATTTTGATGAAAAATATTTTTTTTGCTCCGAAGATATTTCATCCAGGCAAAAGATTGTTTCTAGAGCCAAAAAAGAAGCGTTACAACTGGGGTTCAAACCAATAGTAATTGGAGACACGATTCATGATATTGAAGCGGCAAAATATGAAAAAGTTTTCTCGATCGCTGTTGAATCAAGGAATTACTCATTAAATAAACTCAAAAATGCAAATCCTGACAGGATATTATTGAAAGGCTGGAACTTTGAGCAACTAAAAGAGGCAATCGAAATTGATTAATTTTTTTATCAACTCTAAAAGTTTTTTCCAGCTAAAACCGATAAACTTTCTTAGAATTCGTTTTGAAATACTTGTTTGGAGATTAAAACTTCGGAACATTAGTATTGACCCAAATTTACTAAATAATGCAAAGAAGAATATTTTAATTGCTTCTACCATTGGCGATAACTTAAATGTCATAGCACTCGATTTAGTCTTAGGAATTGCATTAAAAAGCCGTGGCCATAATGTTTATTTCCTACTGTGCAATAAAGCTTTGCCTGCTTGTATGAACTGTGAATTAAATAAATATAGATCCATAGAGGAATTTAACTCTGTTGGTTCGAGTAAATTATGTAACAATTGTTTTAAAACTGGTTCTCAAATTCTTAATAATTTGAGCTTACCAATTATACAAATCGAAAAGAGAAATTATAAAATTACGAAAGAATGGGATGCTGAAATTGCTAATTCTGGGGCAAAGAGATTTTTAGCAATTGGTCGTATTTCCAATAATACGGATTATGAAAAAGTTTTGAAAAGATATTTTGATGCAAGCCAAGTTCTAAATGGTCAAATGGAGTCAATCTATAAGAAATATGGAATTGATACAGTTATCGCTCATCATGGGATATATGTACCCCAGGCAAATATAGTGCACGAAAGTCGTGAGCAAAATTTAGAGGTGATTACCTGGACACAAAGTTACAGAAAACAAACGTTTATTTTCAGTAGAGGTGATACGTACCATAAGACTTTAGTTGAAAATAAGGAAGAGATAGCGCCTATTACCTCGCAACAGGAAAAGGAAATAAAGAATTATTTGTTATCACGAGATGTGGGTAAAAACGATTGGATAAGGTTTGGTATAAGTACCAAAGAAACCTCGAGAAACATTTTTCTTGGGAATAATAAAAGGAAGGTTTTGTTACTTACAAATGTTTCTTGGGATGCTCAACTTCATTATAAATCAAGAATATTTTTTGATATGCACGAATGGATAGAGCAAACAATTAAATGGTTCGTGAAACACCCTGAATTAGATTTGATTATTAGAATTCACCCGGCTGAGATAACTGGAAAAATTAAATCTCGCGATCCAATTCTTGATTATATTTATAAAACTTTTTCGTATTTACCAAAAAATATTGTGATTGTCGGTCCAAATTCAAAAGTATCTACATATTCCTTGATGGAACAATGTGAACTTGGATTAATTTTTGCTACAAAAGCGGGAATAGAGTTAGCGGCTCTTGGAATTCCAATTATTGTTGCTGGTGAAAGTTGGATTCGGGGAAGAGGCCTTTCTAATGATCCAAAATCTGATATTGAATATTTTGATTTGTTGACTACTTTCTCTCAATCAAGTGCCTCATTACATAAGAATCCGAAAGTTGCCCTTGCTTTTGCCTATTATTTTTTTTATAAGATATCTATACCAATCAAATCAATCAAAGCCTTAAATAGGTACCCCTATTTAAGGCCAAATATTCAATCCAACTGGGATAAAAGTGATTATGGGCTATTGAAGGTAGTTGAAGCGATAGAAACAAATTCAAAAAATATAATAATTTAAATGGAATTAAATTATTTTAGCCTTTGAATTGGATGTGGGCCCTGTCGGGATCGAACCGACGACCCACAGATTAAAAGTCTGTTGCTCTACCGACTGAGCTAAAGGCCCCAAATTAGCGGCACCGATAAATACCTCTGGGAAGGTATTTATCGATACGCGCGATGGGTAATCATATATGTATTTTTAATTAGCTATTTTCAAAGGCAGATTTAGTTAATCGGTCATTTATTGCCACTGCGATGCCATCACCAGCAGGGGAAACTACAAAAACTCTCCTCAGGCCGTTACGGTCTGCTGACCGAAATGCCTCATAGAGAATTTTTGCAAACTCCTCATTTGTTGCTGGAGTTGCCAGTCTTGCCACTCCCGTTGGAGTTGGAAAAGATTCAAGTGCGATCAAGCCATCGCCAGCAGTTGGTGTTCCAGTTAAAAATACCTTCGCTTTTGGTGCATAGTGAGAATCCAGTAATCCAGGTGCTTTAACCTGATTACTGGAAGTGGATGTAGAAAATGGATCAAGAATAATATCTAATATATTTTCAATCATCTCTTTTGTTACCGCACCAGGGCGCAAAATTCTTGGTATCTCTTTTGTGCAATCAATGATGGTTGATTCAACCCCAACTGCGCAGAGACCGCCATCTAAAATTAAATCATCCTTACTTAAATAATCAGATAACTCATCAGAGACTGCAGCTGCTGTCGTGGGGGAAATCTTGCCAAATCTATTTGCACTAGGGGCTGCAATTCCAAAGCCACCTTGGTTTTCAAACTCTTTTAGTAATTCAAGTGCCACACTGTCTTCTGGCACACGAAGGCCAACATTGTTTTGGCCGCCGGTAATAAAATCTTTTGCAAGATCCGTTCTTGGTAAGATTAATGTCATAGGGCCTGGCCAAAAGTTTCTTGCGAGTTTTATTGCATATTCTGGTATGTCTCTTGCCCACTTATCTAACAATTCCATAGATGAGATGTGGACAATTAAAGGATGATCCTTCGGACGTCCCTTAACTTCATAGATTCTGGCTACAGCTTTTTCATTTGTGGCATCGGCACCTAGTCCATAAACAGTTTCGGTTGGAAATGCCACCAAATGTCCCTTTTTTAGGGCAAGACCTGCATCTTTAATGATTGACGCTGTGCAATTGGAAATGATGGCCATAGGGATAATTGTCCCACTTAGTTGCCCCTTGATTTTTACGCTGGATCTCTTCTTTAGTTTTGCCCAACTTAAATGACCCGATACCCTTACCTCTCCACTGTCCCCATCGTCTAGTGGCCTAGGACGTCGCCCTTTCACGGCGTTAACACGGGTTCAAATCCCGTTGGGGACGCAAGGGAG
>Ga0209298_10000376_pt1 | contig 29605 bp, 26 predicted proteins | sample S_140806_EF_Meta_FD_187325 | JGI IMG/M metagenome (GOLD analysis project Ga0209298, IMG submission 187325) | Freshwater microbial communities from Lake Simoncouche, Canada to study carbon cycling - S_140806_EF_MetaG (SPAdes) (version 2) | ecosystem: Environmental > Aquatic > Freshwater > Lake ... | reverse complement strand
CGGGCCTCGTGATGCTGGTGAGCATTCCAGGCTCGATCTGGCTTTGCTACCGCCTGTGGGGACCGGATCGCTTCGAGGGCGAGCCCTACGCGTGGTGGAGCGGCATCAGCGTGTGGCCCACGGAGAGCGTGCGCATGGTGGCCGTGCTGCTGGGTTTGCACTTCGTGTGGAAATCCGTCATGATCCTGCGGGAAAGCCGCAAGCACATCGAGGAGCGATACTTCAAAACCTGGAAGAACGAGAGCGATGCCACGCCGGCCGCCTGCAGCCATGAAAAGGGAGCGCTGGCCCGCTTGGTGAACCTCTTCGTCTGGCGCACGCAGGAGACGGACCCGCACACGCTTTGGAACGAGTATGCCCGCCGCAGCCAACCCACGGTGCGCCTCGCCCGCTCGCTGGTCTTTCTCGCCGGGCTGCTCATCACCGGCTCGCAGATCGTCTCGATCATCGGCGGCGATACCGCACCGGTGCGCGGCCCCACGGCCCAAGTGGATGCCATCATGGATGCGATGTCCTTCTTCACGCTGATGCTGATCACCGCCTATGTGCTCGATGCCACCTGGCTGGGCCGCAGCGTGGCGCAGCGCTTTGCCAAAGCCGGTGCGAAATGGGACAAGGCCCGCGAGGCGCTCGCCGGTCGCGGTTTGCATGCGGACATCATCGACCGCTATCTCGACCTCCGCGTGGTGGGCAGGCTCACGGGCGACATGATGCGCCTGGCCTTCTTCCCCTTTTATGTGCTCGGCCTCATGATCTTCTGCCGCATCGGCCGCTTCGACAACTGGCCCTGGCCTCCCGGTCTGCTCATCGTGTATGCCGCTGTGGCTTTCCTGATCGTTTTCTTCTGCGGCCTCGTCCGGCGGCAGGCGGAGGCCGTGCGCCGTGAGGCCCTGAAAGCCCTCCGCATGCGCGAAGACGCTGGCGATGCCATCATCGCAGGCAAAGGCAGCGATGGTAAACTCGCCGCCATGCGCAGCGAGGTCGAAAACCTCCGCGAAGGCGCCCTGGCCCCCTTCGCCGAGCAGCCCGCGATGAAGTCGGTGTTTTGGATGCTCGGGGCCATCGGCGCGGGCGGCCTGTGGCAGTATGTGACGGCGCTGATGAGGTGATCGAGCTTCGCCCTCATTTGTCACCCTACTCCTGATGCCTCGATAGCCTGTCCATCGCCCGCAGGGATGTTCGTAGTTCCCCGCCTGCATCGCTGCGCGAAGCACTGCGGGCAGGGGGCTTCAGCCCGTGCAGGAGAGCCCATGCGCGGCCTGAAGGCCGAACTACAAGCTCATGACCGCCCGGCACTGCTCGCTCGCTGTTTCAACAAATGCCTATTCGATCAGAGAAAGAGGCTGTCTAGCTGCTCATAAGCGTTGTTGAGCCAGACCTTGACGCGCTGACTCTCCAGGATGCCGAGCCCTGCCACTTCGGTGGTGCTCTTGTTTTTGGCTGCCCAGAAGCTCGTGCTACCATCGTCGATCTTGTTGATCACAGGCTCGTGCAGACGACGGAGTGAGATGATGCGAGCGTGCAGACTTTGAGCGTGCTCCTTCTCACCAGATTTCTCGAAGAGGTCGAAGTTCTCTCCGCGCAGTTGATTGAGCACGATCACATAATTGAGCCTGGAGCCAAAACGATCGAGCAGCTTCTTCAGCAGATCCACGGAGTCCCTGCCGGAGTCCATCACATGCCAGTAAGTCAGGGTGATGCCGAGATCACCCGTCGTCTCCAGCACGCCGGATTCATCCATCCATTTCATCAGTGGGTCGTGCGTCTGAGCAGCCAGATCGATGAGGATACGCTTTTCAGGATTCTCCGTCGCAGCCTTGATGATGGTGTCAAGGCTCACGTAGCGATCCACCACCACGGGGGAAGCATAGTCAGAATAAAAGCGAAGTAGAGAGCCGTGTGAGCGATCCGTGTCAAAGCCCAGGAAAGGCTGTCCGCGATCCAAAAAATACTGAGCGATGACACGCGCGACGACGGATTTGCCGACGCCGTCTTTTTCACCGCCGATGAGATTGATATTTGCCATGGTTGTTGGAAACCTCGCTGAATCGAGGGATGATAGCTAATCATCAGCATCGTGTGTCAGCAGGAGATGTGCCATTCACGAAAAAATATTCAGGTGACACGAAGATTTCATACTCACGTTGCCAGTCATCATGAAGTCTGTGCTCATCCTCTTTTCGTCGTTCGCTCTCGCTGCTTCATTTTCGCGGCAAAGCCAAACATCTTCTTGCTCGGAGCGTCCAAGCACGGCCTGAAGGCCGAACAACAAGCTCATCACCTCCCTGCATGCTCGTTCGCTGTTTCAATCAACGCCCCCAGGCAGCTGGGTGTGCATAATGCGGGGTCGTATCTGAGTTCACCCATCAGCGTGATTCGATAATCTCTACAGCTTCGAATTTGTCGCAAAGGAGCAGACTTGGAAAACGGTTCCGCCAAGGTGATGGCCACCTCACAACTCGATCTTCATCTGCGGCGGCGGAGCTAGCTTCAGCGTGGGCACATCGGCGGGTTCTTCGCCGGGATCGACGGGGATGGCTTTTTTCACCGGGGAGCCGTCTTCGTTCACGGGAGAGGCTTTCGGCACGGCGACGGCGGTGTTGTAGGGATCCAGGCCGATGATGGTGACGCCGCGCATGCGCACAGGCTCGATGTGCGCCCATTTGGCGGAATCCGGGATGAGAGAGGCATCCGGCGTGTTGAGCGAGGCACTGTGCTGAAAGCTAGCGATCTCGGAAGACAGCCCCTCGCCTGTGTGCAGCGTGCAGTAGCCATCGATGGGCGTGCCGGGGCGCACATACTCGGTGTAGGTGGAGCGGATGGATTTCTCGACGCCATCGGGGCCTTTGACCTTCTCGTAGCAGTAGTCCGTGGCACGGAGGCCACTCTTCCGGCAGAGTTCGATGTGCTCGGCGGTGTCCGGCGGGTTGATCTCGGTGGCGGGATAGGCCGTGGTGGTGGCGTTGATGATGTCCGTCCAGATAGGGAGGACGACGCGGTTTGAGAAGGCACCGGGGTAGATGGTCTTCTGCTTATCGAACCCAGTCCACACGCCGCAGGTGACACTGGAGGTGTAACCCATGAACCAGAGGTCTTTGAAATCGTAGTGCGTGCCGGTTTTGCCAGCGCAGGGGAACTCGCCCAGCTTGTAATCACTCACGGCAGGGCTGCCGGTGCCGCGATGCAGCGCCTCGACGAGGCAGGTGTGCGTCTGATACGCGGCGATGGGGTCCATGCTCTGGACAACGGCCATTTCATCTTCGGTGACCTGATGGACGATCTTGTCATCACTATCGGTGATGCGCTGGATGACATGTAGCTTCTTCGGGCGGCTGCCGAGCGTGGCAAAGTTTGAGTAGGCCAAGCACATGTCACTCAGGCGCACCTCGCTGCTGCCGAGGAAGAGGTTTTGGTATTCACTGAGCGGTGTGGAGATGCCGGCCTTGGCGGCCACCTCACGCACGAGCTGCATGCCAGTGCGCTCACCGAGGTACATGGTGGAGGCATTGCGACTGCCGACGAGAGATTCACGCAGGCTGATGGAGGACATGGACCACTTTGGGCTTTCCATCTCCGTGCCCCACTCACCGAGGATGCCCTCCATGGCACCTATCTGGACGCGTTTGTTGTCGAAGGGCTTGTCGTCCACCTTCGTGCCTGGATACACGCCAGGGCTGCTGAAGGCGGCGGCATAGACGAAGGGCATAAAGGCCGTGCCAGCGGGGCGCAGGCTATCAATGGCGCGGTTGAACTGGCTATCGCCGAAATCACGACCGCCGACCATGGCGAGCACGCTGCCGTCTTTGTTGTCCATGACGACGGAGGCACCTTGGAGGTATTCCGGCTTGGGCCGAGGCGTGGTGGGATCGATCTCACCACGCTTCAAACGGGCGCGGTAGTCACTGATGATGCCGCGATATTGCTCGAAGGTCTGGTGCTCGTAGCCTTGGTGCTGCTCGACAGCCTTGAGGTGCTTTTGCATGGACTCCTCCGTCTTGCGCTGGAGGTCCTGATCGATGCTGGTGTAGATTCTAAAACCGCCGATGGAAGCACGTTCCTCCCCCACGAGGCTCATCACCTCCGAGCGGACGGCATCAAAGATGTAGCTGAGGCGCGGATCACTGCTCTGCGGTGCGGTGACCATGGGCTTGAGTTTGAGTTTCTCTGCCTCATCGGAGGCCAGCGCCCCCTCCTGCACCATGCGATCGAGCACATGGTTACGCTCCTTCAGCGCCCGCTGCGGATGACGGAGTGGATTGATGTTGTTCGGGCTTTTAATGAGACCGCAAATCGTGGCCGATTCCTCGATGGTGAGCTCACGCACATCTTTGCCAAAGTATCCCCGGGAGGCCGCCTGCACGCCGTAGAAATTCAGGCCGAAGAAGATGCGGTTCAAATACAGCTCGACGATTTCCGACTTCGAAAAGTGCCGTTCCACACGCTGCGCCAAGAAGGCCTCGAGGATCTTGCGCTTGTAGCTCTTTTCCATGAGCTGGAAGGTCTGGCGGGCGAGCTGCTGGGTGATGGTGGAGGCTCCCTGGGTGACCTCACCCGCCTGAAAGTTCAGCCAAACGGCACGCCCTAGGCCGATGTAATCGACGCCGTCATGCTGGAAGAAGCGGCTATCCTCCTGAGAGACGAGCGCATCGATGAAGTGCTGCGGGACTTCTTTGATGCCGATGGGCGTGCGGTTCAGCACATAGAGGCGGGCCATTTCCTCGCCATTGCGATCATAGATGATGCTGGCGGACTCCAGCTTGCGCAGCTCGGCGAGGTCAAACTTCTCCGCCTCCTGCCGCAGCGGTGCCACGACGACGCTGTAGGCACCAAACGCCACCACGAGGGCCAGCAAAAAGAGCGCCACGAGGGCGCTGAACCACGACCGCTTATAAAACGGCACTCGCAGGCCGGCTTCGCCGCGCCAATTGCGTTGTGGCTTAAGATCTGGATCAATACCCTTCATGGGAGGTGGGGAGAGGCCCGCAATGGTAGGCTCCCTTCCCCCTATCCGCCAGTTCTTCTTTGGCTGAATCAGATGACCAGCTTTGAACCGCAGAGGCACGATGAACGCAGAGGCTTCGCCCACACAACAACCTCATCACCCATTGTGCCTCTGAGGTTATTCAGAACCGCCAGAAGTTTAACTGTTTCACCAGTTCTTGATCCACTTGGCACCGAGTGCGGGATCTGCCTCGGTGTCTTTGGAGTTGGCGCGGAGATGGGTTTCGTCGTCGCCGTAGGACCAGAAGTCGTAGGTGGTGTTGAGGGTGTATTTCTTTTCGGGATCGGCTTTGAGGTATTGGAACGGGTGGCCGAAGCCATCGACGAGGAGGTAGTGGTCGCCGACTCTGCGGCGCAATTGGGAGGGCATGTCTTTGAACAAGGCGTTATTGAGTTCCGTATCTTCCAAAGTCCCGTTGGATGGGGTGGCGTCACCGCTTGAGCCTTTGATCGCATCGTTGCCGTCGCCGGTCAGGGCTTGGTAGAGGCATTTGGCGGCTCCGATACGATAGACTTTGCCGGGCATCAGCTCGGCGGTTTCATCGGGGTTCGTTGGCTCGGGGAATTCGCCGCATTTTTCGAGGTAACGTTCCAAAACGGACTGGATGGACGACATGGAAGCTTCGGTCGCACGTCGTTTGCTTGATCGCGGAGAACTCCCTTGGATCACCAAGGACGCAAGCAACGCGATGATCGCCACGACGAGGACGGTTTGGAGGAGTGTGAAGCCAGATGCTCGGTTGAGATGGAGGCGAGCTTTCATGGTCGGAGAATACCAGACCCGGGCATGAGCGGACAAGAGCGATTTCGCGGCTCGCTTGCGCCTTGGCTGGGCTGCGGTTAGAGCGGCGGATGCGCATTCTCATCACCGCTGGCCCGACGCGGGAGGCTCTTGATCCGGTTCGTTATCTGTCGAACCGGTCTTCGGGGCGGATGGGGTATGCACTGGCAGAGGCGGCGGTGGAGGCGGGGCATGAAGTGGTGCTGGTTTCGGGGCCGGTGAGCCTGGCGAAGCCTGGGGGCATGGAGGTGATCGCGGTGGAATCGGCGCGGGAGATGTTTGAGGCGGTGCAAAAGAGCCTCACGGGATGTGACGCGGCCATTTTTGCGGCGGCGGTGGCGGATTACCGGGCGGTGACTGTTTCGGAGCAGAAGATCAAGAAGAAGGGCGAGAGGCTGGTTTTGGAGCTGGAGCGCACGGAGGACATTCTGGGCTCGGCGAGGTCGGTTTTTGGATTTCGCGGGGTTTTGGCCGGATTTGCGGCGGAGTCGGAAAAGCTCATCGAGCACGCCCGCGAGAAGCTGGAGCGCAAGGGCTGCGATGTGATCATCGCAAACGACATCACGCAGCCGGGCATCGGGTTTGACAGTACGGAAAACGCCGTCACCCTCTGCCTCCCCGGCGGCTGGACGAAAAGCCTGCCCCGGCAGCCTAAAACCCAGCTCGCGCGTGCTTTGCTCGCCGAGATTTTGACCCTGAAGACCTCGTGAACGACCTCCAAGCCCTCCTCGCCACCGCCACTGAAGCCGCACATGCTGCGGGTGAACTCATTCAAACGAACTTTGGTTCCGAACTCACGGTGAACGAGATGCAGCGGCATGACATCAAGCTGGAGCTGGATGTGCGCAGCCAGAAGCTGATCACGGAGATGATTTTGGCAAAGTTCCCCGAGCACGCGATCCTCGGTGAGGAAGGTGGCGATACGGGTGGCGACGGCCCCATCGAGTGGATCGTGGACCCGATCGACGGCACGGTGAATTACTTCTTCGGCATCCCGCACTTCTGCGTGTCCATTGCTGCCCGCGAGCGGGATTCGAAGAAGCTGCTCATCGGCGTGATCTTTGATCCGATGCAGAAGGAAACCTTCACGGTGATGGCTGGCGGCACGACGCTGCTCAATGGCAAGCCAGTGAAATGCAGCAGCCGCGCCACGATGGCGGAGGCGGTGGTGACGGTGGGCTTTTCGAAGAGCAAGGAAGCGCTCGACCTGGGCTTTGAACGCTACAAGCGCATCGCCTACGAGGTGCGGAAGACGCGCATGTTGGGCAGCGCCGCGCTGGCGATGGCCTACATCGCCTGCGGTCGCCTCGATGCGTATGTGGAGGAGCAGATCAGTCTGTGGGACATCGCCGCAGGTCAGCTCATGGTGGAATGCGGCGGCGGCAAGGTGGAGACAAAGCCGAGCACAACGAAGCCGGGGACGATGTTTATCTGTGCGACGAACGGAAAGCTCGGGATTGAGAGCTATCTTTGAGTCAAAGAGGTCAAGAGGGTCAAGGCTTGACCACTTGACTCGTTCTTGACGGCGAAGCCTTTTCCTAATCCTCTAACTCGGGGCCGCCGCTAGCGCTGATGAGCTGGCTGTAGGCTGCTCCCACAGCGCCGTTGACGGGCATAATCGGTCTCACGGTGATCGCGGGGCAGGTAAAGAGGCCGAAGTCGATGGCAAGATCCCCATTCGTATCATCACCATCCATACCCGCCGCAGGCTCGCCAGCAGCGGTGAGCGTGATAATGGGGCTGCGAATGGCCGTACCGATACCGGAAGGCTGGCGGCCATTGTTATCGCCGTCCTGCTGATTGTCCGCTGTGTCCGGCACGCCGGAGGTCAGCGGAAAATCCGAGGGAGGTGTGGGAATGCGTGCATAGTAGGTGCCTGCGGCCAATCCGCTGAAAACATAGTTGCCGTTGAGATCCGTGATGAGGCCACTGCCGGCCTTCTCATCATCCCCTGCCCCATTTTCATCGGTGCCATTCACTCCCGGCGTTCAAAGCTACACCGGGACACCCGGCTCACCTGTCTCCATGTCATCTTTGACACCGTCATTATCTGCGTCGATCCACACGAGGTTGCCGATGGTGCGATTTCCAGCGTTGACCGTGATGGCATAATCCTCCACCTCGCCCTTCAGCGAAGACGCGCCGCTGAAGCCAGGATGAGTGGCCCCTTCCGCCGCACGGATGCGGAGGAATTTCGTGCCCGCCGTGGTGCCAGCAGGAGGTGTGAGGCTGAAAACAAAGCTGCCTGAAGCGGAAACGGTCTGCACCGCGAGCGTCTCATTCGGATCGATCACATCGTTGTCCCCATTCCAGTCCACAAACACGTTCACCCGGGCCGTGCTGCCGCTCAGCGAAGCCGCCGTGATGGTCATCGGCACCGTCAGCGTGGTCGCTGTGCCCACCGTGAAGGCTGGCATGGTGAGGTCTTCGTCATCGCCAGTGGTGTCATCGCCGGTGGCGGTGCTGTTTGCCGGGCTGGCAGCCTCCGCATCCGTAGCCAGCGTGCCGATGCGAATGGCGCTATCTGCCGTCAGTGTGGCGGAGACGAAGCCCGAGTAATCGCCCTAGGCAGTGCCGGGCGTGCCGACTCCACCCCCCCAAGCTGCTTCACTCCATCAAAGCCGGTCCCGCGACGCCTTTCCAGAGTTCGTAGCCCTTGGCGTTCATGTGGAGCTTGTCTTCCAAGAAGATGTCCGGCTTCGGCTCGCCATTGGGGGCGAGCATCACGGGATACACGTCGATGAACTGGAGGCGCTCGTCCTTGGCGCAGAAGGCCTGGATGGCGGCGTTCAAGGCACGCGTCTCCTTAATCTGCGCCCAGCGCTTCGGATTCGGAGCGGAAGAGATATAGCAGATTTTTGTGTTCGGCAGCGCGGCATGCACCCGGGCCACGAAAGCCTGAAAATCGGCAAAAACACGCTCCGGCGTCTTCCCGGCGTTCAGGTCATTGCCGCCGGCATACATCACAATTTGCTTCGGCTGGAAGGGAAGGACCAGCCGATGAGCGAAGTTCAATGAGTCAAAGACCTCCGAGCCGCCGAAACCATGATTGAGCACCGGTTTGCCCGGAAAATCCGTCGCCAGCGTCTTCCACATGCGAATGCTCGAGCTGCCGATGAAGACGATGGGAGCCTTCGGAGCCGTGTTTTCGGCATAACGCACCTCGATGGCCGCGATCTCCTTCTGCCATTTGATCACCGAGGTCACCACATCGTAGCCAGCCTCGCTGAAATGGAGCTGATCCTCGGCATACAACTCAGCCCGCGGCTTCCCATCGGCTCCGAGCAGCATCGGGAAGTAGTCGATGAACTCGATCTTGTCCCCACCCGCATGGATGAAGTCCGCGATGAGCTTGTTCGTCGTTTTCACCGTCTCCACCTCCTCCCAGCGGGAGGGCGAGGTGGGAATGCAAAGAAAGGCCAGCTTCGTCTTCGGCAGCTTCTCCGCCACCAGCGCCGCGAAAGCTTTGAACGAGGCCAGCACCTCCTCCGGCGTCTTGCCAAGGTGCAGATCATTGCCGCCGGCATTTAGGTAGATCTGCTTCGGCTTGTAAGGCAGCACGATGCGATCCGCGAAGTGCACCACCTCGCTCAAAAACGCCCCGCCAAAGCCGCGATTGATGATCTTGTCTTTTTTGAAGCGGTCCGGCAGCGACCTCCAGAGCCGGATGTTCGACGCCCCGACGAAGAGCGTGCCATTCTTCGGCGCTGGCGAGGCCTTGTCTGCCTCTTCAAAGGCCGCGATGGCCTTGTCAAACCGCTCCGACTTCGGCAGATCCTTGGCGAAAACGGCGGCAGCGAGGAAAAAGAGGGCAAATAGCGGCTTCATGGCCGCCCATGCTCCCCTGCCCCGCCACGCTTGCAACCGCAATCAAGCCCGCACCCAACCCGCCATCTCCCGCGCCGCCTCCGGCGAGATCATCATCTCCATCACACACTCCGCAGCGCTAAATGCCGTCCGCTTCGCGATGCGTCCCGCCTTCCACACATCCGCCGTAGCCGGATACGGCCCCACCTTGCGCGGATCACTCCAGGTATAAAGCCCCAGCGTCCGCACATTCACCGCTGCGGCGATGTGCATCGGTCCGCTGTCCACACTGATCACCCATCCAGCCTGCCGCATGATCCACACCAATTCCGCGAGGCTCGTGCGGTTGCTCAGATCCGTCACATGCGCCGCCTGCGGCACCTTCGCGCCCTCATGCATGCCCACGAGGATCACCCCACGCGGCGACAGCGCCTCGCAGAGCGCCCCCAGCGCCTCATCCGAAAGCGACTTCCCTTCCCCACGCGACCACGGGTGTAGCACGACACTCTCTCGCCAGTTCAAATCGACTCCCGCAGGCTGGCTGCCCTTCGCCAGATCAAAGCTCACCTCCTCCGCAGACACCTCGATGCCAAACGCCCTCGGCATTTCGAGGTAACGATCCACCGCATGTGCCCCCGCGTTTACCGGGACGATATGCGAGTAAAAAAACCGCGCTCCTTCCCGCGCATCCGAAAGGCCGATCACCGCCTCGGACCCACGCCAGCGACTCACGATGCCGCTGCGCAGCAGCCCTTGGAAATCGAGCACGATCTCCGGCCCTTCGCGTGGCATGAGCATCCACTCCCGCCGCCAGTTCCAGAACCGCAGCAGTCCCGCCAGCCCGCGAAACCGTTTCCTCGGAAACGCGATCACCTCATCAATCAACGGAGAACCCTGAATGAGCGGCGTCCACTCCGTGTTCGCCAGCCAGCGCAGTTTCAGGTGCGGATGCGCCTCACGGATCGTCTTCACGGCGGGCAAGGTATGCACAATGTCTCCCAGCGAACTCGGCTTGACGATCAGGGCGCTTTGGAAGTCTCGGAGGCTGGGAATCATGACTTGAATGACGACTCAATGCCCAAAACTCGCCGGCGTCTGACATTCGTCATTCATCATTCGCCATTCCTCATTCCCGAAGGGTCATTTCCCCAGCGCCAGCCGGTCCGCCAGCAGCGGTGGCAGGCCTGCCTCATGGATTTTCCGCTGGGCGGTTTCAATGTCGTATTCGAGGCGGCGGATGGAGATCGTCTGGGCCTGGACGTCGTAGATGGTGTAGGCCGCCCGCCAGTCGCCATCGCGGGGCTGGCCCACGCTGCCCACATTCACAAAATACTTCGTGCCACGGGTGAGGCTGACTTCTGTGCCGCGGGAGGCCCGCACGGCGTCATCCTTTTCAAAGATACGCGGCACATGCGTGTGACCGTAAAAACACACCTGCGTGAACTGGTAGCTGAAACTCGCCATCGCATCGAAGCGGTTCGTGACGTAACCCCAGTTCCCCGGCGAATCGAGCGTGGCATGCACGATGGTGAAATCACGCACTTGCCGCACCAGCTTCAAATCCTTCAGCCACTGCCGCTGCTCCTCGCTGAGCTGCTCACGGGTCCACATCAGCGCCGCGTAGGCCAGCGGATTGAGCTCGTCGAGGCTGCTGTTGCCGCTGGCACCTTCGTCATGGTTGCCACGCACGGTGGGGCAGTTCAGGCCTCGGACGGTTTCCAGGCACTCGACCGGGTTCGCCGCATAGCCCACGATGTCTCCCAGGCATACATAGCTGGCACAGCCCTGTTCTTGGGCGTCGTAAAGGACGGCCTGAAGGGCTTCGAGGTTGGCGTGGATATCTCCGAAGATCGCGAATTTCATCGGCTGGGTTGCCATCTTCGGGACTCACGACGGGAAATCAAGCAATTCGGCTGCTGGAACTGGGGAAAGCTCTCCCGGCAGGCTCAGCGGTATTCCACCAGGCCGTCGTGACCGTGGCTAAAAGGGATGCGGTGCCCCAGATCGCCGAGGATTTGCCGGGTGAGATTGTACTTCGCATGCAGGACCACGTCGTCGTGATCGGGATCGTGATGGACGGCGATCCATTTTTTCACCCCGGCCAGCTTCGTGAGGGCGCAGGCACTGGCGAGGTTCGAATGGCCCCAGCCGATCTTTTTCGGGTAATCGGTGGGCAGATACTGCGCCTCATGGATCAGCAGATCGATGTCTTCCACGAAGCTGATCACCGGCTCGTGCGGGATGACGACATCACTTTCTCGCGTGAGTCCCACCGGACTGCCGGTGTATCCTTGGAGGAATTCATTGTCCGGGATGAAGGCCACCTTCCAGCCGTCATGCTCGATTTTGAACCCCACCGTGGCTCCCGGGTGCTGGACATATTCGCGAGAAATCTTCGCGCCGCCAATGGTGACCGGTTTGTCGTCGAGGAAGACGAAATTGATCTTCGCGGCCAGATCCTCCCGCTGCACCGGGAAGTAGTCGCGGTCGAGCTGGCCGACGAGGAGGGACTCCAGATTCTTCCCAAAGCCTCGCTCGCCATAAACGGTGATTTCAAATCCAGGCACATAGATCGGCGTGAAGAAGGGAAACCCCTGGATGTGATCCCAGTGCGTGTGCGTGATGAAAAGATGGATGTGACGCGGCCCATCCTTCAGCAGAGAGAGTCCCGCCTCACGGAGACCGGAGCCCGCATCGAAGATGATGCGATCCTGCCCGGTGCAGAACTCGAAGCAGGTGGTGTTTCCGCCATGCTGGGAGTAGCGACCACCAGACACAGGGATCGAGCCTCGCGTGCCCCAGAAGCGAGCGTGCGGCCGCTGCGTGTCCAAAACCGGCGCGTAGATGTCCTTCGGAGCTTCTCGGGCAGGGCGTTCCGCCACCAGGGAACAACTCGCCGCCGTTTGGAACAAGCTATTGAGCTTGGTGATCAGCACATCGGGAGCAAAGGGCTTGATGAGCACATCGAGCGGGCCGCTCTGGCGGATGTGCTTCAGCTCCGTGGAATAATCCTTCGCCGTCGTGATGATGACCGGCAGATTTTCCGTGACTGGCGCGGCTCGCAGCATGCGCATGGCCTCCAGCCCGGTGAGTTTGGGCATGATCAGATCGAGCACCAGCAGGTCCGGCTTGAAGCTGGCCACCTTCTCCAGGCACTCCTCCCCATCGCGAGCCACCTGCACCTCATAACCCGCCTTTTCCAAAGCATGCGAGAGCTGCAACGCGATCGCACGCACATCTTCGGCGAGCAGGATTTTCTTCGGAGCTGGGTTGGGCATGCCACGAACGTGGCGCAAACGGGACGGCTCTCCAGCGGGATTTTTGCATCGCAGCATGCCGTTTCGCAGGCTTGCACCCTATCATGGGTCAGGTTACAACTCCGCCCATGAGCATCACCGCCACTGTCCTGCATGACACGATCAAGCTTCCCGAAGGCGTCCATCTTGAGGATGCCACGGAGGTCGTCATCTTGCCGAAACGCCGGCCCGAAGAAAGTTTTGCGGAGCGGTTCAAGGATCTGATCGGCTCCATCGACTCCGGCATGATTGATCTGGCTCAAAACCACGATCACTATCTTTACGGGCTTCCCAAGAAAGCTTGAGGCATGAACGCCTGCTTCGCAGATACCTTCTTTTACATCGCGATGCTGGACAAGCATGACCAGCATCATAAGCGCGTAAACGATTTCATCCGCGACTTCGACGGTTTCTATGTCACCACACGCTGGGTTCTTGCGGAGGTGGCAAATGCCCTTTCCGACTCTCCGCGCCGCGCCGCCGCGAGCCTGCTCATCCACCGCCTAAACGAGGATCCGAACACCCTGATCGTCAAATCCAGCGATTTGCTCTTTGAGCAAGGCATGAGTCTTTACACCGGTCGCCAGGACAAAGGCTGGTCCCTTACCGACTGCATATCGTTCGTGGTCATGTGGGAACATCGCATGAACGAAGCGCTGACCGGTGACCGGCACTTCCAGCAGGCAGGTTTCGCGCCGCTGTTCATGGATTGATGCTCCATTTGCGCAACTGCCGCAGGTCGCTATCCATGCCCTCCCATGCCCGCCTCCCACGCTCCCACGGTCGTCATCGAAAACTTCTACCCCTGCCTCGAAGGCGGTCGCCACCCGGTCAAACGCGTCATCGGCGAGCCACTCGATGTGTGGTGCGACATCTTTAAAGACGGCCACGATGTCATGAGCGCGGCGCTTCGCTGGCGCCTCGCTGGCTCGAAGCGCTGGAGCGAGGCCCCGATGAAGCTCGGCGAAAACGACCGCTGGCACGCAACCTGCGCCTTTGAAAAAGCCGGGCGCTGGGAATACCTCGTCGAGGCCTGGGGCGATACCTTCCGCTCGTGGAAAAAAACCTTCGCCGTTCGTGTCGGAGCCAAAGACCCCGATGTACCCATCGAGGCCCGCGAGGGAGCTCGCCTGCTCAGTGAGGCCGCAGCCCGTGCCAAGAAAGCCGGAGCCGCCGCAGCCGCCTCGCAGATGCAAGAATGCGCCGATCTTCTCACCAAAGTGCCCGCCCAGGACATCCTCGAAGTGCTGCAATCCGACGAAATGCAGGCACTGATGGATCAGTTCCCGGATCGCGACCTCTCCACCATCTCCGCCACCATGACGGTCATCGTTGAGCGTGAGCGGGCGCGATTCTCTGCCTGGTATGAATTCTTCCCTCGCGGTGCTGAAGGCCTCGCAAACAAGCACAGCACCTTCCGCGATTGCCTGGGCCGTCTCGACCACGCCGCGCACCTCGGCTTTGATGTCATTTACTTCCCGCCGATCCACCCCATCGGCATCACCGCCCGCAAAGGCAAAAACAACACCCTCACCGCGCTCGAAGGCGATGTGGGAAGCCCCTGGGCCATCGGCGGCCCGGCGGGCGGTCATCGGGCCGTCGAACCAGCCCTCGGCACCATCGAAGACTTCCAATGGCTCGTCGGCGAGGCCAACAAGCGCGGCCTCGAAATCGCCCTCGACTTTGCCATCAACTGCTCGCCCGATCATCCCTACGTCAAAGAGCATCCCGAGTGGTTTTACCAGCGTCCGGACGGCAGCATCCGCTACGCCGAAAATCCGCCGAAGAAGTATCAGGACATCTACCCGATCAATTTCCACTGCGACGACTGGAAAGCTCTGTGGAAGGAGCTCATCGACGTGGTGCAGTTCTGGGTCGATTGCGGCGTGAAGATCTTCCGCGTCGATAATCCGCACACCAAGCCCGTCGCCTTCTGGGAGGAACTCATCGGCACCATCCAGCGCAAAGACCCCGACGTGCTCTTCCTCGCCGAGGCCTTCACGAAGCCGAAAATGATGCAGGTGCTCGGCAAAATCGGTTTCACGCAGAGCTACACCTACTTCACCTGGCGTGAGAGCCGTGCCGAGCTCGAAGAGTATGCCCGCGAGCTCTTCCACGGCGACATGCGCTGGTATTACCGCGCCAATTTCTGGCCCAACACGCCCGACATCCTTCCCGGCCACCTGCAAAACGCCGGCCCGCAGATGTTCCGCATCCGTGCCGCCCTCGCCGCCACGATGTCCAGCACCTGGGGCATGTACACCGGCTACGAACTCGGCGAAAACGATCCCTATCCCGGCAAAGAGGAATACAACCACAGCGAGAAGTACCAGCTCGTTCAGCGGGATTACAACAAGCCCGGCAACATCAACGGCTTCATCCGCAAGCTGAACCTCATCCGTCGCGACAACGCCGCGCTGCATCTCTACGACAACCTCCGCTTCCACTCCGCCGATCACGGCCGCATCATCACCTACAGCAAAGCCACGCCCGATTTCAGCAGCCGCATCCTCTGCTGCATCAATCTCGATCCCCAGCACGCCGCCGCAGGCATGATCCATCTCGATCTCACCGCCCTCGGCCTCGACGCCTCGAAGCCCTTCAAAGTCATCGACCTCCTCCACGGCGGTGCCTACGACTGGAGCGGCACCCGCAACTACGTCGAACTCAAACCCGACGGCGTCTCGATGCACGTCTTCCGCGTGGAGCAGTAGGCCACCTCGCCTTTCAGAGGTAAATCGTCCTCGTCCTCCTACTCGAACTCGTCCCCCGCCCTCAACGCTTCGCGTAGCGATGCGGGTGGGTCGATCCTCCCGCTCCACTCGCAAAAAGGCCGCCAAGTCACTCTTGGCGGCCTTCGTCATTCCTCATTCTGGTTTCGTCATTCCGACAGGAATATCTCCCATTCCCTCACCCTATGCGTGTTCTTGATCAGCAGCGTCACCGGCACCTCTCGCGGCACGATGGGAGCACGCAGCAGCTTCAAACCGGCCTCAGCAGGCAGTTTCGCCCCTTTGCGGCTATTCACCCGCTTGTCCGCCAGCACGCAGTTTTCCCACGAGGTCGGCCCACCGCGAGAAAGCGGCACGATGTGATCCATGTTGCCTTCATGCGGGCGCAGCTTGCGACCAGTGTATTGGCACACACCGCCATCCCGCTCCCAAATGCCGCGCATACCGAACTTCGGCCGCTTTTTCGGCACCTTGTCGAATTTCGCCAAAACCAGCACCGCAGGCACCCGCACCAGCCCTTTGACCGTGCCGATGACGTTGTCGCCCTCACGCACAGGCAGCGTGAGCCACTCCGTCCACGTCACCGGACGGATGTGACCGCCCGTTTCGATGTCCAGCGCGGTCGCCGCGCCGCCCACGATCATGCTGAAGGCATCCATCGGCGTTTTCACGCCGATAGCCTGCCAGTTGCGATTGAGCACCAGGACGGTGCTTTTGGTGAGTTGGTCGTTCAGGACCAGAAAGTGAGTTGGAGGTGTTGGGAGAGCTAAAAATGAGGAAACCAGAATTCCGAATGACGAGCCGAGCGAAGCGAGACAGACAGCCAAAGGCTGCCCGGAGGGCGAGCAAAGCGAGTCAATGAAGCCCCACTGCCGAAGCACGAAGGAAGCTTCGAGTGCCCGTCAGGCATTCATCATTCCTCATTCTGGTTTCCTCATTGGAGCGCAGCGACTCAGTTCTCGGCTTTATCGCCATCCGGGCACATCTTCACGATGCGCGGCTGGAACTGGCCGAGGACCTCCACGAGGTCGGTCTGCGCAGCCATGACGCTGTGCATGTCTTTGTACACGCCGGGCACCTCGTCGATGCCAACGCTGAGGAGCTCGACACCAGCGGCGGCGAGCTGCTTTTTCACGCCGCCCCACGCCGCGTCCTTGCCTTGCTCACGGCGGCGTTGATCTGCGGCGTGTTGAGGAAATCGAACTGTGTGCCGTCGAGGCCCCCCAGGCGCAGGCCGGCAAAGAAGCAGTCCGTGTGGATCTGCTGCTGTGCCATCGGCCGTAAGGCATGGCGCATGACGGTGGCAAACGGCTCGAACTGCATGTACTGACGGCGCTGGCTTAACGCCGAACTGCTCAGCCGCACAGCAAAATAGCGCCTGATGAGGCGCTGGAGGCTGCCGCCGGTGTGCAGGCATTGAGCGACGAGTCCTGCGATAATCTGCCAGTTCTGAAGCTTTTGGCGTGGACCTTGATGACGGCCCTCGGCCAGTCCCGCAAGCTCCCCGGCCCGGCAGCAGCCCAGACGCGTCAAACGTCCCATGAGAGTTGCCTCAAAACTGCCACTGCTGAGGATGGATTCGGTTGGTTCTGCCATCCACCTTCAGTTAATCATCACTCTACATTGTACAGCTCTCTTTCTCTCTCATCAGCTTTTGCTTAGCGGCATTGGACCTAGCCCAACAAATTAAACTTCATGAAAATGTCCCACTGGGACAACGACCGGCGTGCAAGATCTCTAATGAATTGGCAGCCATTCCACTCACCTCTGCGGGATACGCTGCAAACTGAGATGCCAGTTTTTTCGATACCGCTTCCGACCTTTCGATGGCGCGAGCATTGGGATCAAAAAGTAAGCCCATGTCTGCTATTTCAATGATCTACCCCAACACCATTGAAGGAAATAGCACGTCCCCGCAATAACCGAATATGTCTGGTGAGTTTCGACACGCGAAGACTTTACGCCCGTGGTCATAATGTGCGGTTCGTCCCCAGCTGAGGCGGCTATCAGCCGCAATATAGACCGAAGCCGGCCCATGCGTATCCATACCAATCCATGAAACAAGCAGGGTCATAGCAACACAGTAAGTTGATCACGGAAAGGCCTTTTCGAGAGCTTCCACATTGGCCTTCATGACGCTCAAAAAGTCACCGCCATCCGGCACATTGCCACAGGGATCAAAGACCACGCTTTTCACGCCGATGGCATCGAGTTTGGCGACGCTCTCCTTCGCGGGATCGCCTTCCCAGATCATCCACTTCGCAGGATGCTTCGCGAGGATGGCTTTGAATTCCTCTATGGCCTTGTCATCCGGCACGGTTTCAGGCTCCCACAGCAGGGCTTGGAGGTTCAAAGCATAGCGACGTGCCAAGTAATGGTACACGGGATGTGAGGCGACGAGCGGCGCATTGGCGAGGCGTTTACCCACGGCGATCAATCGTGCGTCGAGGGCTTCGAGATCGCTCTTCAGTGCGGCGAAGTTCTTCTCGGCATCGGGCGTGAACTTCGCCAGCGCCGTCTTCACAGCTTCCGCTTGTTGAACGGCTTGTGTGAGGTCGAGCCATGTCGTGAAGGCGGTGCCGCTGTGGCTGTGCTCGCCGCCGGGGCCGTGGCTGTGAGTGCTATCCGCTTTGATCTCGATGTATTGCGCTTTGAGGGCTGCGGAGGTATCCACGAGCTTCGATTGTGGCAGCGTGACCTTCTCCGCCCACTTTGAATAGGTGGCGCCATTCATGAGGATGACATCCGCATTCTGAAACTGCGCGATCGCCGCATCATCGGGCTGCCAGAAAGCCGGATCCTCATCGCCTGGCGCGGAAAAAACCACCTCGACAGCTCCACCGCCGATACGCTCCGCGAAATACTTGAGCGGGTAGTTGGCGACAAGCACCTGCGGTTTGCTGCCGGGCTTCGAATCGACACTTGGAGCGGCTTCACGACCGCAGGCGGCCAGGAGCAAGATGGAGAGAAGAGCGAGTTTTTTCATGAGAAGAGCGAGAGGATTGAATCAAGCGACAGGAGCAGGAGCATCGAACCAGCGATTGTGTTCCTTGATGAGGTCGATGAGGCGCTCGACGGCTTCTTCCTCGGGGATGTTGAACTTCACGGCGGTCTTGCCGACGTAGAGATTGATCTTGCTGGGAGCTCCGCCGACGTAGCCGAAGTCGGCATCGGCCATCTCGCCGGGGCCATTCACGATGCAGCCCATGACGGCGATGCGCACGCCTTTGAGGTGACCGGTGGCGGCGCGGATTTTTTGCGTGGTGGTTTGCAGATTGAAGAGGGTGCGGCCGCAGCTCGGGCAGGCGACGTAGTCGGTCTTGAAGATGCGGACACCAGCGGCTTGCAGAATGTTGTAGCTGATGCGCAGCGACTGACCGGGAGCGGGCTCGCCATGGACGATGACGGCATCACCAATGCCATCGCAAAGGAGCGAGCCGATGTGCGTGGCGGCGGTGAGGAGGTTTTCGGTAAAGTCATCGCCTGTGGCAGGCTTCAGCGTGTCTTTGAGCAAAATGGGATGCTTCTTATCGAGCTTTGCGGCGAGCAGGCGGTAGGCGGCGATGACGCCGAGATTGAGGCCATCCTGCACGGTGACGAGTTTTGGCTCCACAGAGGCGTTCAGGGCCGCGATAGCCACGTCGTTGCGTGGGTCGATCTCTGTGACGCCGCTGTCTTCGAGGACGATCTCCGGTTTGTAGTCGCCGAGCTTATCCATCTTGTGGGCGACGGCATCCCATTTGGCCCGCGTGGTGAAAACAGGCACCGTTTCATGCCCGCCGAGCTTCACGCCTCCGATGGAGATGACTTGTGAATCACGGCGCACATAGTCAAACGGGTCGTAACTGACCGACGGAGCGTTTCCGAGGCGCTCGTGGTTCGCAGGCAGACCTTCGTTGTAGGGCTTCACGAGTTGCTGGGCCACGGGGATCTCGAAAATGGCGTCTTCCGTCAAAGAGACACGCACGGTATCGCCGATGCCATCAGCCAACAGCGAGCCGATGCCGATGGCACTCTTGATGCGGCCGTCCTCGCCATCGCCCGCCTCGGTGACGCCGAGGTGAAGAGGATAGTTCCAATCGGCCCCTTGCTCATCCAGCTTGGCCACGAGAAGCCGATAAGCCTCGATCATGACCTTCGGATTGCTGGCCTTCATCGAGAAGAGAAAGTTGTGAAAACCCTGCGCCCTGGCGATGCGGGCGAATTCGAGGGCGCTCTCCACCATACCGAGCGGCGTATCACCGTGGCGGTTCATGATGCGATCACTGAGGCTGCCGTGATTCGTGCCGATGCGCATGGCGCGGTTCAGGCGGAGGCATTCCTTCACCAGCGGCACGAACTGCTCCTCCATGTAGGCTACCTCGGCGGCATACTCGTCATCGGTGTATTCTTTGACGGCGAACTTCTTCTTGTCCGCGTAGTTGCCTGGATTCACGCGCACCTTCTCCACCCACTTCACGGCTTCCATGGCGGCATCGGGTTTGAAATGAATGTCGGCCACCAACGGCACCTCACAACCGGCGGCACGAATGCCATCGCGGATGTGCTGGAGGTTTTCGGCGATGACACGCGTCTGCGCCGTGACACGGACGATCTGGCAGCCGGCCTCAGCGAGGCCGAGCGCCTCCTTCACACAGGCCTCGGCGTCACGCGTGTCGCTGGTGAGCATGCTTTGCACCACGATGGGAGCTCCACCCCCGATCTGGACCTTGCCGACCATCACCGGGCGTGTTTCGCGGCGCTGGTAGTTGTACAAATCGGGGCAGTAACGAAGAGCGGGGGAGGTCATGGAGGCCGCAGCATGCCAAAGCTGCCCGGATTGGCAATTGGCTAGCAGCAGGGATTTTCGCCTAAAAACCTAGGGAGCCACCGCCGTCGCCTCTTTGAAGGGCGAGGTGACGCCGAGGGTGCTCGGCAGAAAGTCATCCGTGCGGAAGCAGGAGGCAGGAAGGCCTTCGGCATTGATCAGATTGGCACCTTGAGGCCAGGCGGCCCAGGCGTAGCGGACACCGACGGGCTGTTTCACCTCGTCATGCCAGACGACGATCTCGTTGCCCTCGATCTTCGCCTTGGCCCAGACCCATTTCTTATCGGCTCCGGTGATTTGGAAGTGCTTCAGCTCGCCGCCATCGCGTGTTTTGAGGCCGGTGCCGGTGTGGTCGAACTGAATGCGCACCTTGTCGCCTTGGATGGTGGAGTTGCGATACAGCGGGCCGCTGGGGATCGTGCTCACCTTGCCATAATCCTTCGCCAGTGCCCACAGGGCCAGTCGGCGGCCGACCTCCTGCTTGTTTTTCGGGTGGATGTCTTTTTCCTCGCCGATGTCATTCGCAACGACGAGGCCGCACTTCGGCAGCGTGATGGAGGTGAGGTATTGAGCCTCCTGAAGCTCCGCCCAAGTATCCGCGAGGCCGGGCTCGCTGCTCACGGGCTGCTTGTTTCCATAGCTGGCGAGCTGAACGATGTAGAAGGGGAACTCGCTTTCCCAGCGTTTGCGCCAGTCATTGATCATCGTGGGCAGCAACTCCTGATACTGGAAGGCACGGCGCTGATTTGACTCGCCCTGATACCAGATGGCACCCTTCATGCCGTAGCCGATGAGCGGTGCCACCATGCTGTTGTAAAGCGAGGCGGGATGATGCTGGGACTTCGAGGGATCTTCCGGCGGGCGGGGCGCGGCGGGTTTGTTGAGCTTCGGTTTGCCATCTTTGGCGAGCTGTTTGTTTTGAGCCTCGACCAACTTCACCTTCTCCTGCCAGTCAGCCTTGGCTTTTTCAAAGATGGACTGCTGAAGTGGCGCATCCCACTTCTGGATCGCGTCTTTCCAGTCCACGAGCATCTCCTGGGCGCAGGGACGCTCGGCGAGGGCCTCACTGCTCGTCCAGGCTTCGACGCGAGTACCGCCCCAGGAGGTATTGATGAGGCCCACGGGCACTTTCAGCACCTGATGAAGGTGACGCCCGAAGAAAAAGCCAGCAGCGGAGAAGGTGCCCACGTTCTGCGGATTCGCTTCCTGCCAGGTGCCTTTGCAATCGGCCTGCGGCGTCAGGCTCGGCGAGCGTTCGACGGTGAACATGCGAATGGCGGGAAACTTCGCCGCCGCCATCTCCGCTTCCGCGTTGAGTGAGCGATTCACGGTCATGCTCATGTTCGATTGGCCGGAGCACAGCCACACCTCGCCGACGAGCACCTTTTTCAAGGTGAGCGTGTTCTTGCCGGTCACGACGAGATCCGCAGGCTCGGCGCTGGCATTGAGCGGGTTCAGCAGGATGCGCCAGGTGCCGTTCTTGGTGGCGGTGGTGCTTTGCGTTTGATCACCCAAGGTCACCTTCACCGATTCACCAGCATCGGCTTTGCCCCACACAGGGACGAGCTGCGCCTGCTGGAGCACCATGCCATCGGAAAAGATGGACGGGAGGCTGACGCCAGCATACGCGAACGTAGTCCCACCAACGAACAGAAATAAACTTCGGGAAATATGCCTCATAAGCAAAAAACAAGTGCGCTCAAAATGAGCGCACTTGCGTGATAACGATCACCTGTGGCAATTCTCAACCAATAAGTGAATCTGAGGATTAATCTCCCCACCAGGAAAGTATTAACACCTACTCTCCTGCGGGTTCTGCGGGGCGAATCTCCTCAGCGGGTTCTGCTGGACGAACTTCTTCGGTTGGCTCCTCTGGATCAACTGGTTCAGCAGGACGTATTTCTTCTTCACCACCAAACATCTCTTCAATGATTTCTTCGATTTCTTCAGGTGTAAAACCACCTTCCAACATTCCCTCCACATCTTCTGGCGTGAGCGGAGGCAATAGTGGGTTGTCACCCGGAGGCTCTGGAGACGGCTCTGTGGGCAATGGAGGTTCTTCAGCGGGAGGCGGCGGATCCGAAGCATGAACATTCAACGGCATTCCTATCGCCGTAACAAAAAACATCGAACATGCAGCTATATTGACTATTTGTTTGAGTAATTTTTTCATTGTTGGTGTACTAGTTTGGTTTCTTGGTCATTTAGACCAATTGATATTAAAATATCAAAATCCAGACCTAAGCGTCAATACTATTCTGTATCAGCGCTGCTGAGCAAAGCTCGGCTCTAATGCTTTCCTATAGTTGACCACAGCATCAGCAATAGATGCGGCCAAAACTTTTTGATAGCTGTCGGAGGCAATCAAAAGGCACTCTTTGGGATTCGTTACAAAACCACCTTCAAACAATACTGCTGGACGAGTTATTCCAGTCAAGACACTCCACTGAGCTCGCATAATTCCACGATCGATCGCTTTAACGCTTGTAATGACGCGCGCGTGCAAGGCGCTGGCTAGAGCTATGTTGGCGGAATCCTGCTTATTACCTGTAACACCATTGGTGTTGTAGCCACCCCCACGTGAAATCGTGGCAGCAGCATCCTTGGGCGTTAATGCCCAAGTTTCAATTCCAGAAGCGAGGTTATCAGAGGAGTTAAAATGAAGGCTGATAAACACGCTTTTAGGTATTTGATTTGCTATAGCAACCCTCTCACTAAGGCTCAAAAAAACATCTGTGCTGCGAGTAAGAACCACTTTAAAGCCCAGGCGCTGCAATGCACTTCGAAGGTGTTGAGCGAGCTTTAAAGTATAAGTTTTTTCGTAACCATAAACACCTCTCGCACCTGGATCGTGCCCGCCATGCCCAGCATCAATGACGACCGTATCAAAAAGCTCCGCTCCTTGAATATGGCTGGGCCTAAGAACAGGGTCGAGTAACTTCACAACATCCAATCGTGAAATTAATACATGATTCTGATGTGATACGACTTTGAAACTCAGAATAAACCTCATGCTATTGAGCGTCATTACATTCGACCCATTTGTCACCCGAAGAACCAAAAGTTTTGATTCAAGAGAGGTAACCGAACCAAATGTTTTCAGACTGGAAAAGCCGAAGAGCGGGTTGTAGAAGTTACGGATGCTTTCCAGCGTGATGTAATCCCGGCCGCCCAGATCAATGACATGCCAGGGATTGCTGGCGGAAGGCTTGGCCTCATTTTTGACGTTGTTGACGGAAGCCGTCTGGGGAGCTGGCGCAGGCTTGATCTCGACCTTCGGAGTCGCCTTGGGGGCTTCTTTGGGCTTCTCCTCGGTCTTCTTTTCGGCCACGACGGGCTTCGGCGCAGGCTTCTTGGCAGGCTTGGACTTCGGTTTGGAGGCCGTGGATTTCGATTTGCTACTCGTGGTCGATATCGGCTTCGACTCGGTTTTGACCTCCGCAGGCTTTTCAGCCGGTTTTTCCTCGGATTTGCCACCGCCGAAGATTTTCGAGAAGAAGCCTTTCTTCTCTTCCTCGCCGCGAGCGGGCTGGATTTGAGCCAGTGCAAAGCCCGCCACGAGAATCACGGCGGCGGCACGGCGAAAAGAAGCGGGTGAACCGGAGGTCATGAGTTTTTTCAGAGGCAGGGGGCGCTAACGGGCCATTTTATAGTCCGCTGGGGCCGATTTGGCAAACAACGAAGCACTTAGGCGGAGGATTCCGGGCGCCCACGCTCTTCGCTCACGGGGTCGGAATGAGCTTTTCGCCGCTGGCGGGCATCGTTTTCAAAGGCTCATCGGAGAGCAGTCCGTGTTTCACCAGGAATTGGTCCGCCGCGATGAGCGTCACGGTCTGCCAGGGACCGCTGTTGAAGAAGCTGTGAGATAGGCCAGGGGCGATCTGGAGGTCGATGGTTTGGGTGCCAAGGGCCTTCCACTTGGCGTGGGCGGTGTCCCAGCCCTTTTTCCAGGGATCTTTGTCGCCAAAGAAGGCGATGGCGGGCGGCAGATCGGCCTTCAAATGGCGCAGGATGTCGATTTCGGGGTCTTTGTCGTCATCGGTGGCGAAGGCAGGATTGAACCACAAATAGGCCACGACGCTGGTGTCGATGTCCTTCGGGTCGGCGGGATCGTTCAGGCCCAGATTCATCGTGGCGAGGGCGCTGATATGCCCGCCTGCGCTGCCGCCGCCGGTGATGAGGCGCTGCGGATCGATGCCCAGCTCTCCCGCGTGCTGTTTGAACCATCGAATCGCACTTTTCGCATCGGTGACGCACACACGCTTCCGCGTTTCGCCGGCGGGCAGCTTGGCGGCATCGGCTTTGCTCAGCATCTGATACTCCGCCGTGGCGCAGACGAGGCCGCGACTGGCAAAGTAAGCGCAGGCGATGCGAAACTGCCCCAGCGAGCCACCGGCCCACGAGCCGCCGTGAAAGAGGATCATGCCCGGCACCTTCGCCTTCGCGGGATCGTGGCCTGGCGGAAAGTAAATCTCCATCTGCCGGGGTTTACCGGCGCTCTCTTTATAGATGTAAGGCTTGCCGGGCGGGGCATCGGCACCGAGGCCGGATTTCTTCTTCGCGGCGTTTTGAGCCAACGAGGGGACGGAAAGGACGAGGAGGAGAAAAAGGAGGCGGTGCATGAGCGGGTGGGAGAATTATTTCAAAGCGGCTTCGATGGCTTTCGCGACGGTTTCACCGAGGAAATCGTAGCCCTGGCCCGTGAAGTGGACGTCGTCGGGGTTTTGCATCGTGGCGAGATGCGGCGTGATGGCGGTGAAGAGGTCGTCGATGGCGATGCCGTGCTTCTTCATCACTTCGGTGGCCGCCGTGTTTCGCTCAAGGATAGGCGCGGATTTGTACTGGCCGTTCTTCGTATCCGGACAAGGCGTGCTGCTGGCCCAGACGAGTTTTGCCCCGGTGTTTTTCATGCGCTCAATGAGCTGCTCAAGCCGCTGCTGGTAATCGGCGATGGGCGTGGCTCGATCATGGATGCCGAAATTGAAATGGATGAGGTCCCATTTTCCATCGCCGAGCCAGACCTCGATGTTTTTGAGGCCGCTCGCCGTCGGGCCGCAGTTCGCCGGAGCACGATGCACGTTCACCTTCCCCGCCAGCACCTTGCGCACGGCCTGCGTGTAACCGCGTGAGACGGAATCGCCGATCAAAAGCACGCGTGGCAGCTTCAGATCATCCTGCACGAAATCCCACGCGCTGGAACGGCTGGAGATCTTCTCGCGCTTGTGGAGCGGCAGGTAAAAGCCGCCGAGCTGGTCCTGCAACACGCGTTCCCATGCCTGCTGGTCGGCTGGCAGCTTCGCGACGAGCGCCTGATACTTCGTCTCGACTTCCGCATCGGCTTTGGCCTTCTGCGCCGCGGCCTCGGCAGCATTGGTGGGCTCACCTTTTGGCGGATTGGTGGAGGTTTGGCCCGGCTTGAAGGCCAGCAATGCTGCCGCGTAGCGCCGACCGATCTCCAACGTGCCTTGGGCGGTGAAGTGCGTGTGGCTGGGCGGCAGTGTTTCCGCGCCTTCGGTATCGACATACACGGCGAGCGGATCCTGGGCATCGACGGCTTTTTGCGACTCGATGACGGCGGGCATGTTCGGGTTCTTGCCGTTGCCGAAGCGGGTGTTCACCCCAATCAACGCGATCAATTCCGGCGCGGCGAAATCGCTGCGCAGCCGTGTGATCAGGTGGGCGAGGTTTTTCGTGTAAAGTGGCGCGTAAGCCGGTGTGGCATCGCTCTCTCCCTGCACCCACACGAGGGCGCGGAACTTCAGTTCGATGTTTTGATCTTTCGCAGCCGCGAGGGCACTTTTCACTGTCTCCACCAGCGCTCGGTAGCATGAGCCACCGATGCCTGGATCATCTGGATTCCAGTCCTGCGCCACGGCGGTGCCGCTGAAGGCCGCTTTGATGATGGCGAGTGGTTTGCCTTCCTTCGCCTTCAACTCACGAGCGAATCCGATTTCCGGCCCGAAACCGCCTTCGGCCTTCGCGAAGTTGCCGTACTGCCTTGGTTCGGCCTTCTTGTCTTTCGGCGATCCTTTGGGCTGCGGCTGCAAATGCGTCCATTTTCCACCGCTGGTGACATCGTGCTCGTCCGGCGGCGGATCGCCGACACGCCACCAGAACATCACGTCCATGTCGGAGGCATCGGCGGGTAGTTCAGAAGCATACGCGTCAAAGCCAACGGCATTCGATTGGCCGGCGACGAGGATCACATCACGCGTCTCGGCATGCAGCGTGGAAAGGAGGCAAAGGAAGAGGAACCGTTTCATGGACTCATCCAAACGCCTGCGGTGGCCAGGTTTCGCCTGAAAATGCCAGCAGCGAACGTTTGAGGCTCATGCGCCGCCTTTTTCTCCTCCTCAGCCTCAGCTCCGCCTTCGCCGCCGACTCCCCCACGCTCCATCCGAAGGCCTCCGCGTTGCCTCACACGCATCAGGGGCCGTTTGTGACCACCGCCGACGATGGCGTGCTGTGCATCGACAACAAAAACGCCCTTCGCAGCACCGATGAGGGCCGCACCTGGACCTCGACACCGCTGTTTGCCGATCTGACAAAATTCTCCGTCAGCAACGAGCGTGCTCTTTTCCGCACTCGCGAAGGTGTGGTCATCTCCGCCTGGATGAACGGTGTGGAAAAGAAGACGCCGCCCGGCTGGCACTGGGGTGAAGCGAGCGTGAAGTGGACCGATTTCATCCTGCCCACCTACACCTGCCGCAGCACCGATGATGGCAAGACGTGGGAGCAGCATGTGAAGCTCAGCGATCCCTGGTGCGGCTGCATTCACTCGCTCATTCAGATGAAAAGCGGCCGCCTCGTGCTCGTCGGACAGGAAATCAATGCGCAGTGGCGACACGCCACCGTGATGTGGGCCTCCGATGATCTGGGCAAAACCTGGCAACGCGGCGATGTGCTCGATTACGGCATCGGCACCCACGACCACGCCGGCAGCATTGAGGGCAGCGTCATCGAGCGGGCGGATGGCTCGCTCTACCTGCTGCTGCGCACGGAGTCGGGCTTCTTGTGGGAAGCCGTTTCCAAAGACGGCCTCAAATGGTCCGGCTTGAAGCAAACCGCCATCGCCTCCGTCACCTGCTGTCCGCAGATGGCCCGCCTCGCCGATGGACGCATCGCGCTGCTTTGGAATGCTCCGCCGCGACACAATCCAAAAAACGGCAGCAGCCGCGTCGAGCTCTCGCTGGCCTTTTCCAGTGATGAAACCGCTTCGTGGAGCCAGCCCGTCATCGTCGCCGCGAACTACGCCCCCGCCGGCCGCGTCTCATATCCCTATTTGTATGAACGAAAGCCCGGCGAGCTGTGGCTCACCACCATGCAGGGCGGCCTGCGCATGAGCGTGAACACCGCCGACCTCGCTGCCGGTCAGATTCCCGTCTTCGTGCCACCGCCGAAGTCCGTGCCAAAGCCCGGCGGCATCTTCATGTTTGGCGACAGCACCACCGCCCCGCGTGGCAACGTGACCGTCTATGCCGACCGCGTGAACACGATGCTGCAAAGCATTGGCTCCAGCCTCAGCGTTCACAACGCCGGTGTGCCCAGCAACACCACCGCCCAGGCCGTGAAGCGCCTGCAAACCGATGTGCTCGCCCACAAACCGCGCATCGTCGTCATGCAGTTCGGCATCAACGACAGCGCCATCGATGTGTGGCGCAAACCACCCGCCACCGAACCCCGCGTCAGCAAGGAATCCTTCATCGCCAACTACCGCCGCATGATCGCCACCACGAAAAAAAGCGGTGCCAAAGTCATCCTCATGACCACCAATCCGCTTCGCTGGCACTCCAAGACTCGAGAACTCTACGGCAAGCCTCCCTACAAGCCCGAGGCCGAGGACGGCTTCGAGTCCCCCACCCTTCTCGCCTACAACGACGCCCTCCGCGCCCTCGCGAAGGAACTGAATGTGCCGCTCGTCGATGTCCACGCTGCCTATCCCGCCTTCGCCGCTAAAAAGAAGACCTTCATCACCACCATGCTCCCCGACGGCATGCACCCCGGTGATCTCGGCCACGAACTCGTCGCTGAACTGCTCGTACCGGTGATTCGTGAGCAGTTGCGGTGACTCCAATACTTGAGGACAACTAAAGGCAGGTTAAACTAGCCCTATGATGACAGAGGTCACTGAAGCATCCAGCAAGCCCGTTTCCCCCGAAGTGGCGGAAATGGCCCGGTGTGCCGTGAAGGACTTCCATGAGTGCTTTTGGTTTCGCCACCCCGATGCAGACATCACCGAGCGTGAAGACATCGACATCATCATCCATCACCTACGCCACTACGGAGGTCATCGTGCATGGAATAGATCGCAGGAGCTTCGAGCATGCCTTTAACCACCTTTCAAAGCGAGGTTCTCCAACTGATCGCCGCCAATCGCACGGAGGTCAGCCACTTTGCAGGAGGCCTGCTCCTCAATGCAACGAGTGAATCAGCTCGTTACAGCCATGACTTCGACATCTTCCATGAAGCCGCCGAAGAGGTGGCGGCTGCCAGTGCTCAAGACGTGAACACTTTGCGGCTCGCTGGATACCATGTTGAATGCCTTGTTGGCGACTGGGAGAAGCCGACGACCTTCCGAAAAGCCCGTGTCAGCCTGGATGGACAATCCGTGGAAATCGACTGGGCTGCGGACTCCGCTTTCCGGTTCTTCCCCATTGAGTCAGATTCACTCTTCGGGCGACGCCTGCACCTCTTTGACATGGCCACCAACAAGGCGCTGGCTCTCTCGGCCCGCAGCGAGACCCGCGACTTTGTGGATATTGTGGAGCTGGACCGCATCTTTCCACTCGAAGCCATCGTCTGGGCGGCGTGCGGAAAGGACGAGGGATTCAGTCCTCTCTTCCTGCTGGAAATGATGAAGCGCTTTGCCCGAATCACGCCTGGCACGCTCAAAGAAATCCAGGCTCGCCAGCTTGATCCCATTGAGTTGAAGAAGGCGTGGATCGCCATGTCTGACAGGGCAGATGCGGAGATCACTCGCATCGCGGATACCATGCCGCAGATCCCCATCGGCGTGGCTTTTGTGGATGAGGCGGGCAAGCCGGGCTGGATCGGCCATGACACGGCTCTGCAAATTCATCGCCCCAGCATCCGTGGTTGCTGGCCGAAGGTGGTGCCCCTTCAGGCGTGATTCGTTCGCTGCCAAAGATCCGTGAGCCGCCTCGTATAGGTCTGGGTGAAA